>ENA-UOUE01000442-UOUE01000442.1-compost-metagenome-genome-assembly--contig:-NODE-442-length-33480-cov-8.197617_pt1 | contig 33480 bp, 12 predicted proteins | sample MGYA00238146_ERZ747223 | MGnify/ENA primary metagenome ERZ747223 (study PRJEB28781, sample SAMN06268865) | compost metagenome | isolation source: single cell | place: USA: California, Emeryville, Joint...
TAGGAGAAATAATAGTTACAAAACTTACCTTTCTATTAAGGCAAAGAAAGATGCTAGGAACAAATTATCTCAAGATTGAACCCCGACGCCGTTGTCGATGAAATGGTACCTTAGAGTGTGCACTAGCTCGTAGATTTATGAATTTCCCAAAAAAAAATGTTAAAATTTATGGATAAAGGGAAATGATTTTCGAAAAAAGAAGATGAATTATGATACTGCTAAAAAAAAAATATTTGCAATCGACTAGGAAAAAAAATAAAAAATAAAAAGAACGAAAGACAAGTTATTTACAATATCGCCAAAGTTTGTTCTCATCTTTTCCTATGTGATATGCTTACATTTTGCTCTAGGGTTGCTACGTTCAGAATTTATAGTTCAGTATTACTAAGCCTAATCCTTTATAATCACAAAATCCATTAACTAATCCTGATCAAAGTAACAACATAATTAAATTTTCGTCAGTTTAACTAAAATTCTGATTATTCGAAGGAATTTTTTCCCCCTCCAAGTTAACATTAGTAATATCAATTAGTAGTTTCTCAACAGCTAATTTAATATTAATTTCAGGTCTTTTCATGCATTTTCTGGAATCATAAGAATTCTACCACCTTCTTATGAAATGTGATTAGAGCTCTTCATTTTTCTGTGACACCAAAACGATTCAAAAGTCTTCCAAAAAATATTTTCTTGCTTTGGGTCCATCTCTCTCTGAAGAAAAGGACACCGTGGACGGGAAAATTATTTCACTCACTAAACGCTGGCTCTCATTGTGTCGTTGATTCAAGTTCATATTGATAATCGAACCCAAACGGATGCAAACTTTCCTCCGAGGATAGCAGCAGAAAAACAACCATGTACAGGCTCTTGAGACTTGGTTTTCGAATTCCGTTAAAATATTTGAGAAATGTTAGTTTAATTGTCTCAACGAACTGCATAGCTCATTACTCTAAGTTTACTCGAACTTGTCTTGTCAATAGTTAAGCCACTTTGCTAAAAACTAAGCTTTTTCTAACATGATGCATATCTTAAGAGGAAATTATGTTTTCGGTTTCCTCAGTATTCTTGTGGGTACTGTTTAACTTTTGGTGAAGTCTTACTATCTCACAGCATGACCATAAAAAGGTCGAGTTATGTCAAACGAATCGAGCAGAAATTTGGGAATAAATTTGATGAGCTTCAGCCCGATTTTTGCCCCTCAAACATCCTCTCGACGTATTAAATGATAACAATTTGAGATATCAGAATCTTTGGTACGAGATGCATAAATCTCATCTTAGATGTTTTTCGTATTAATACGCCAACACTATCTTCAACCTTCGCTGCATTCGCGAAATTGGGCAATTTCAAAACGCCCGAATGAAATTGAGGCTCTTGAACGTCATTTGCAGTTTTTGGATCGTCTTCAAGTTGCTACTACTAATACTTCTCCACTTATAAGTCTCTCTCCTTCGGCACTCTGATGAAAGTGTTTCTAGATTTCCCATACTGAATACTTCCTTGCATTTCTTTGAGTCGATAATGTTTAATGGAGAGTATTAAATAACTTTGTGCATCTCCATTTTATTTTATTTTTTCGCAGACGCTTCCGATTCAGCTTTGCAATGAATTAATGTTTTTTCTTCAAAATTGCGAAAAATATGTGACTTACAGCAGAAAAATTCCTGATATATTGGATATCAAGAACATGGAATCTGATAATACGCTATGAATCGCTTTACAAGAGTCTCTTGCTGACATGTTTGTGAGTCAAATAACTTACCTTCAATTGCTACAAACTTCTCAAACATTAAGACACATGTTTCTGCCCGAAGAACTTTTTCTCATTAACGAATCAAAATAGAAAAAAGCCTTCGACTATTTTCTTCTTTAAATGCCAAGCCTACTAAAAATTCTTTGAGTAGCGCAATCTCTGCTAATTGATCGTTATGCTTTAGCGGAGAGAAGTTAGTTGCCAGTACAAAAGCTTACTGATCTGATAAAACATGAAAAATACAAAATCTTAATTATTCTTCCAAAATTCTATCAAAGGTGCTCAGTAAAATGAATTCTAATGTCTTAACAACCCTCTAATACACAATAAATCGATTGTAAAATTTTGATTCATCGTAATCCTTAATACATACCTTTTTATCTGCACATCTTCTCCTTTAAATGTTGGGCAATCAACAAGAAGCCAAACTTTTTGATAAACCCCAGGATTCTCAATCACATGGAAAAAGTATCGATGCTATTTCCGCCAAGAAGCAGAATGTCCTCGCAAATTCAAAAGGAAAAAGCCTTGATGTCATTGGGACTATCAAGAACTCAATCAAAGAAAAAGTCTTGCCTCACTACCACGACCAGCCTGAAGATCCTAATGCGCCAAAACAAACAGCGCCATCCCACTGTCAGCTGAGGTATGATATGTTCAATTAAGATTCGAGAGTCCTTTCGCTATAAGATATGTTCAATATTTTGAATTTGAAATCTGGTGGATCTTTCAACAATTGTTCGTGTATATATGTAAATATTGTGAATTGAATCAACTAATACAAGATATTAATTTCGATCTGATAAATGAGAATTGGAGAAGAATGATTTGTGTATCTGTAATCGAAGCTTCCATTGCTTTGTGAAAGCTTCTGAAGTTTCCAATCTGTGTTTTTAGGTAGTACAGCTTATATATTCTGAGTCAAACAATGATATATTCGTGCAGCGATAATATTTAAACATTTTTCCTAACAAATTTGCTTAGAATAATTTCAGCAATATACTCATAGATCCTCTGATTTAATACTGCTTATTGGAGAAGTTCTGAGCTAATACCAATCAGTGCTACAAAAAACAGTGATAAATAACGGAGTAAGACGCGGTAAATGTTCTCTCAAAGCTGATGATAACCTTCATTGTGATACCAGCATTTTTAATTATTCTAATCTAATTGAATTTGCAAATGTTTGCTTCAATAATTCACAGCTGTATAGAATTTGCCAGGAGGGCCATGAGCTATGACTTTTATATAAAAAGAGGCAACAAGAAAAATTTCAATGTGGAAGGAAACTAACTTCTTTGATTCAAATAAACACCAAAATCAAATTATGTTTTCAGTAGGATTTAAAATCGTTGACGCTTGCGAGAAAATGCATTTATGAAATATTATGAAAATCAATTTTATGGAAATATTTTAGATTGCCAATTTTCAATATGTTCAATTACTTTCGATTTACTCTTGTTTTTCTTCTTGTTTTTCCTTTTCCTTTTGTTTTTGCTTTTTTTTTTTAGTTTGCTTATTACTTTTTTCCTGAGACTTCTTCAGGTCGTCATGCAAACTGTGCAAGTCTGTTTTCTTCGACTAGAGAGAGAGGTACTCGCTGTTTAGTGTTCTCATTGCCAACATTAGAAGCATCAGCTTGGGTTTACACAGACGATAAATGAGTACCATCAAAGCATCCACTATCAAATAACTGAATATCGCAGCTCCGAGACAGCAACCTAACCAGTATTTCATTTCCGATTTTAATAAAATACTTGATAATACTGCGAACAGTGCAAGCCAAGCCAAAATTATCAGGCAAATTACGGTGAAGCAAAGTTCCCAACAAGAGAGTTTTTTTGTGGAGCTTCGCTTCCCAACTTCAATTCTCGAAAAATGGGTTCTAAGTACCCGAATACGACAGAAGTTCACTGATCCAATAGTGGCATAGAAACTCAATGTTGTTGTCACAAATGAGAGTCCAATGACAACAATATAGCCTAGTATTGATGGGTTGTCTTGTGGGAATAAACTCTTTCCTTTTTGGGAATTCAGGAATATGGTCCAAGCCATGACATTCCCCATGAGATTGAGGAACTCAGTATAGAAGGATAAGGTTCTGACCATAGCTTCAGAAAAATATTTTTGAGTTCGTGTCGTAAAGAGAGAGTAGAAGCTCCAAAAGACTTTCGCTTTGGCCAATTGACTTTTATTTATCATATCATCAGGATTTTGGGTTTGATATGCAAGTTCATCACTCCAACTCGCGAAATAGTTTTGCTTAACCGTTAAGAAGAAGTTGACTATTGGAGAGAGAGCTATTAATATCACCAAGATGAGAAGCGAGACTCCAATAGGCAAGAAGTCAAATCTTGATAGCCTATATTCGAAAACAGCGGTTTGAGCCTTTGCAAGAATATTCTTTTGGAGTTCGAGCTTGAATGCTTGATTCTTGTTTTTGATTTTTTGCACTGAAAGTGTAAGTAGCTCTTGAAGAGAAGGTTTGTTGAATATGCTATCAAAAGCGTTAAGAGCCCCTTCATCGATTTGAACCGCAAATTCAGTGGCATGATTACATTGGCAAAATATGTGTGTAAGGTTTTCTCCAACGAAAGAACAACCGTTTGTTAGGAATCTCCGGCTTGCTTCATCGAAGTAGGAGCATTGGTACATCTTGCTCCCATTCGGACTTGGAGTTGTTGGAGTGATCTTCGGAATGAACATCCTAATGGGAGTTGGAAGGTTACTGATAGACAGTTTCTGCGAACCATCGTGAGCGCTAAATGTGACTGACTTTGTCACCAATGTGTCACTGTTAGAAGCTTGATTATTCTTGCCAGTCTTTGTTTCTTGTATTGAGAACTTGACAGTTGAAGCCACTTTTAAGGTGAGCTTAGGAACCTGGAAGTTCCAGCGACGGTGTTGTATTCAGTTTCTGCCTTCATTGTGACTGTTTTTGTCTGTTTTAATTTGCTTAGTAGAGAGCTGAGAAGCTGCTTCAACTTTGAAACGTCAATCTTGGGTGTTGATTTAAATGGAGTCTGAGTAGCAACTTTATTTTCTAGAGCAGCTGTCTTTTTGTCAGCAGAAATTGATGCGGATGTGGATGTGGATGTGGTATCTGAAGAAGCCATGATTCTCGGTGGTTGTCTTGGAAGGTATTGCTGATGATGATCATCGTAGCTTTGTAATATTCTGCGGTCGCCGTCGCTTTTATCACTGTCATCTTGGACGATTTCTTCAAAGAGATCATCTACTGCGGTTAGGAATGCGTATAGGCTGTCTGTATCTATTTCATTACTCTCTCCTGAACTCAATCCCACAAGGATATCTTGAAGACTGCCTGTGAAAATCTGGAGAAGAGAATTTAAATCGCCATCGGAATCAAGCAAACTGTTGAGTTGACTAAGTAGTAAAAATGCAGCATCAGCGATAGAAGACAATGTTGATCTTGATGAAGATGGTGAGACTTTAGCTGATGAGTTCCAAGAAACTACTTTATAACTTGAAATGACCGTTTCCCTCATCAATTTTGGCACCGAGCTGTTCGCTGGGATAAGATCAGGCTCTTTGGCGGCTGTTTGAATGGCTAACAGTTGAGATCCTACCGTACTCACAGTTGGTGTGTTATTGAGTAAACCTGTAAGGGCGACTTCTAATTGCTTTTGGGCTTGTTGAAGTTGTTGAGAATCTTTATTGCAAGCACTCCCACTCCACCCTTCGTCGCAAATGCATTGTGGAGCATCAGCTGTTGAGTTGCAAGACCCATGACCAGAACAGTGAATGGAGTCGATACAAATGACCGAGTAATCTCCTGTCAAAGTTTGGTAAGTTTCGAAGGCTGTAAGCATAGCTTTCGTCGTTTCTGTTTCAAGCTCATTGTTTTGGATCAAGTTTTGGGCAGTCAATACTACAAAATTTGACATGGTAGCTGGCTCTGTGATGGTTCTAGGATCAGTATTGGCAATGATTTCGGCAACCTTATCAGAAGAGAGAGGTTGTAAGATGATCGTCTTGGAAACGGTCAGTGAGTCTGAGGAAGAATCAGCCAGCAGCTCGATGCGATATACGACGTCTGTCTCATTTTGTGACTCAAAGAGGGATGGAATTGTAAATTTATATCCTTCAGAAGATGAATTGGATGTTGAATTAAGCAAATTCAAGCCGTTAGCGATATTCACTTTGTTGTTGTTTGAGTCATCATTTCGATAGGCTGTAATCGAGAAAGTCAGCGCAAGGTCATTTGCGATGTTTGAATCCCATCCACTGAGGGTTAAGGTGAAGGTCGTGTTGTAGAACGTCCCTGTGGCAGGAGAAATATCAAAATTGCCCCCAACAATAGATTTCGCCGTCGTGAACGAAGTAGGAGCACTCGTAGCTACAGCACCATCGAGAAGAGCCTCAACAGTGAGTTCATATTTCGTGTTCGCAATCAAGTTCTTTTTGGGTATGACAAGAACAGCCGTATTGAGAAAAGCTATTCCTTGAAGAAGTTTTGTTTTAGGGGCATAAACATCCGTTTGTTTCCAATTAATGGTCATGGTTTGACTGCTGCTGCTTGAAGGATAAGTCACACTCACTTGTACGATTAGATCCTGGTTAAGTCCAACAGGAGTTTTTGGAGAGGGCTGCTGAATGAAGGAGATAATGGGAGCTCCTTCTTCAAGATTGCAGCTTATTTGCCCTTGCTCATCCACAACAACAGTGGTACCGGTAGGACAGCTGAAGACGCAATTTCCTCCGAAATAAAATAGCTCCGCAATACACGAGGTACAACTCTCGAGGCAGATCTCGCATTTGTTGCTCATCGTGTTATACTTGAAGCCTTTACTGCAGCTGGTCACACACATACCTGCTTGAAGCATCAGAGGACTAGAGCAGCTGGTACAGTGATATTCAGTGGTTCCTGAACAGGCGTTGCAGCTCTGGTGGCATGAACTTTGCGGTACCTCGCAAAGACCCGTTGCAGATCCAAGAACATATCCAGCCTGGCATTCATTGCAACGAGTCACTTCGGAGCATCTTGCACACCCCCTTGAGCAATTCAAGCATTGCCAGCTATCAAGATAGGTCCCACTTGGACATGAAAAATCAATTGTCGGTGTGACACAGCTTCCTGCAGCTAAGATTTGACCGTCTGGACAATCAGTGCACTGATTGCTATTCGGTCCACTGCACTCGGCGCACGAGCTATCACATTTTTGGCAAACATTATGTTGTTCTGAGGCTACGTAGCCACTAAAATAAGAGCTTGGACAAGTTTGTAAACAACTTTGGTCATCATATGAAGAGTATCCACTTGCGCATCGAATACAGTGGGTTGCGGAGGCACAAAGCAAGCATCCAGTTGGACATAGGTTGCAGGTCATGTGTCTAAGATCTCTGTACATCCCATCTGGGCAAAAGTTCTCATAGCAGACTTGATTGTAGATAAAACCATGAGATGAAGCGCATTTTGTGCAATTCGTTGGGCCAGTACATGTTGCACAGCTTGAGTTACATGATTGGCAAGTACTCGTTACATTATCGGCCCAATAACCACTAGGACAGGTCGTTACACACGTATTCGTTGTGCTTAGTAAGTAGAAGCCGGTATTACAGCTAGTACACGAAGAAGAGGTCCCTCCAGTACAGGTCTTGCAACGAGAGTAGCATGCTAAATTTTTATATTTACCAGGTTAGTTAGTTATGAAAATATCTCTAAAATTACGTGAGCAAGTATTTGTCTCGCTGTTTGGATAATATCCAACAGTTGGACAAGTCGAACCACAGATTTGATTCAACAGGTAAGATCCTGCAAAACAACTGCTACAACTTGTAGCTGTATTTGAGGTACAGCTACGACATGACTCATGGCATTCTATTTTTTGGAAATAATGTTAGCCAAAGTGACACACTCCCATTTACCTTCACAAACGTTATTAACAGTATTCGAGTAGTATTCCAGAATCGGACAAACTCTGCATCTTGATTGATAGAAGTATAGCGAACCCGTGCATGAGAGACAATTGTCAGGCTGTCCTCCATCGCAAGTGTAGCAAGTGGCATCGCAGGCTAATTGAGAAGAAAATTAAACACTAAGAGGAGAAAATGACAGTTACGTGTGCAAATATTAGTTGTAGAGTTCGGATAGAATCCAGGAATGCTAGCACAGGCTGTGCTTGAGATGCACTTAAATTCGTAGAGATATAAGGATCCAGTGCAGCTTGTGCAATCAGTATCTGTTCCTGCTCTGCAAGAGTAGCAACTTGGATGACAACCTAATTGAATTAAAATGAGATATTGATTAATGTTATTGAAAAATTTACTTGTGCAAGTGTTAGTAGAGTTGTCTGGGTAATACAAAATTGTAGGACATGAAGGAAGACAAGTTGTCGATGATGGTGATGGTTGAAGCCAGTACCCTGAGTTACAAACACTGCATTGGGTATTCAAAGAGCCGGTACAAGCACTGCAATAACTATGGCATGCAACGCATTTATTATTTGTCGAATCTTTTATGGTTTCTGGTGGACAAGTCGTGTCACAGGTGTTATAGGGCCAATAAGCCTCTAAGAAATACCCAGACTTGCAACCTGTGCATTTAGCATTTGTTCCTCCAAAACAAAGCGAACAAGAGGTGTGGCAGGGAACGCAAGGCAGACAGCCAACATTCACAAGATTATACATAAGGCCATTGCCACCTGCACAAATTGAATGTCCAGTAGTTCCATACTCAATTTCCGAAATATTGAAAGTTGGGGCTTCATCGATCCCAATACAAAGCGAGCTAGCACTATTTACCGAGGTAAAAGTGACCGTAAAACTTGAAAAACCGGTCTCGGCAATAGTTTGCCCCCACAGTGAGCCATAGCCCATCATTGAGATCGTGTACCCAGAAAATGTCACGTGAGCAGGATTATATTTACCCTCAACCTTCATGAAATCAACAGGCACGTCGTAATTAATCACGATCGGCACTCCTCCATTTGCAAGATAGGTGAATTTGTAGTAACTAGAGGCAGCTGAAGTAAAGGACTCGTAATATAGTCCATCAGTGGATAGGGCATTGTGTTTCGTCCAAGTAATTTTCTTAGTTGTCGTATTAATTGCGATCGTCCATGTCGTGCCCTCAAGAGCTGTCGGACTTGTTAAATCTGTATAGCAACTACTATCAAGATCGGAATCGTAATAACCGTCGGAGCAAGCACTCGCTAATGATATCATTAGTAAATATTTTCTAACAATCAATGGGAATTTTTTATACATGATAGCATTAGCAGAGTCATCAAGATAATTGTGTGAAGTGGAGTGAACTTGTATGAAGTAGCTTTATCTAAGTCTTATTAAGTGAGAAGTAAAGAGGCGATATTTACGATTTCTGGGGGTGAACATCTTTCAATAGAGGCAATATTGGTCGACTTGGAGAAATGTCGATGTTAGGAATCGATGTATTTTTCTTTTTTTAACAAAAGACTGATTATATAAATTAGAAAAATTTGCGAGCTTATAAATCCGAACTTTTTATCGCACTGGCAGAGTTGAGTGATTATAAATCATCAAAATTTTTCGATTTTAATTCGAATGAAATGTATGAGCACTGACAAATTTTCAGATTCGGAAATTTTTTAATTAGATTTTGAAGTTTCTGCTTTCTGAAGAACGACTGAGACAGGGAGAGAGAGAAATAAATTAACACGACGGAAGCCTTCAGTCATCAAAATCGCAAAGAAACAAACTTACGTTCGAGGTGCATTGCTCTACCTTCGGGAAGTGCATTCTAAAGAAAATTACCGGAGAGTGTAGTGCAGAATTTGATAAAAATTTCGCAGGAGCCTTTGGGAGTACTGTCGATTTAAATCAAATTCCAGTGGATTCGATAGCTTTATTAATAAATTTTATTAGTTGGGTTCGTTCCATCTTTCACATATCAGCTCTACTCTACGTCAGAATTCATTGTTTCTCTCTGTTCTCTCAAAGCTCAAGCATTAATAGGTGACGGATCTCTACAAATCAATAGGTTCTCCAGAGATTCGTAATGTTTGCCAACTAATAGTAATCTCAAATTCATTCAATATTAGCCGTAGTTTGCTTGAATGCGATCTCTATGAGGCCTTTTGTGATTTTTTTTGATCCTTATTCCAAACCGTTTTACCAAATTGTAGAATACAAAATCTAAATGAAAATATTTGAGAAATTATTGAAGAACTGCTTTACCGAGAACTTCAAGTGGCAATGAGCATTTATGAGTTGAACCCAAACATGAAATTTGAAAATGAATTCGTACCGGAATGTATCATCTTCATTTAATTTTTCCTACCTCAGAGTATGCCAGTGGAACTCGCGTCGATAAATTTTATTAGATTCGAGATTCTGAAATAATTAATTTAGAAATCGTGTTCTATAATTTTCATTAAAAATGGAATCGTAATAGCACCCTGGAATTTGATAAAATTTTTAAATCCAATGTTGCTTTGATCCAGAGCAATTTTGATATATAATGAGATTCATTATTTTAAAGCCGTCTTTAATGCAATGCCTTTTTTCAAAACTGTTTACAAATTTGAATATCAACTTTCATTCAGAGTTCTAAGAATAAATGAAGGCTTTTTCATACCGCATCTGATTAAATCCTGTTAGTCATTTATGGTATTTGTTTCTAAGTTTCAAGGTATTAGAAAATTCAAACCAGTAGTAGTAGTGGGTATTTCATTCAGAATAAATAATTCAGGGGTTTTTGTCAGTTTGCAGACTGCTTTGAAAGGTAATAAAATGAAATGTTGCGGAGGATATTAAATTGAGGATTAGTAACTCTATTTAACATGCAAGTTTCCTTTAAGACCTTAGCCGGGAAACCTTCAATTTATAGCATTCAAGATGACTTTAAAGAGAATTCAATTTTTCGTTCATAGATTTGGAAATTTAAGATGCTGTACTTGATTTTATTTCAGAAGACTTTTCATAATACTTCTCATAAGGAGGGAAAAGTGCTTACCGCTTTATTAAATTATCAAGCGAAGTAAATAATTCCTAAATCGTACATGTAATTCTATCAATTTAAACAAATTTCTGAATTGAAACCAGAGTCCAGAGACCCAGAAATATGAAACATAGCACATTAAGTGAAAGCAATGAGTGCTCAAAAGCCGAAACAGCTGCGCAACCATGAACTTAGGAATCAAGAGAGACTGTAAAACCAACGTTTTGAAGATATTCTGGCAAAAATGCGTATTCGCTACAACTTCATGGAGATTTCACGGAATCAGAACTCAAAAATGTTTATATTCAGGCAATTGAAGTCTATTCTCAATTTATCACCTGGCAAACCTGGCAATTGTCAAATCCATCGTTCTCTGCATTCGCAATTGTCAAAAGGTTGAAAAGTAGCAAAATTCGATTCTATGAATTTGAGAGCCAAGTCAAATAGGATCACAAACTGCATAAATGGTTATTAAGGATGGGAATAGAAATGTATAGCTACAATATTTAACCGTAGAGAGTCAAAAGTTTTACAAAGAAATATTTATATGAAGTAATATTTCTTAATCATGTTTATGAAAAAATTAAACAATTTGGAGCCTAAACCCTAATACACATTGGTGAATCTCGCGGAACAAAGGATAATGGCTTCGATTGGTGTATAATTGAAAGTCAAAGCTTAGAACTGAAAAGAGTAGAGTAATCTTGATTGGATTTGGACCTCTTGAGACCATTCCTTCAGACAGATATGATTGATTGCTTTCAGCATAATGAAGAGAGGAATCAAATCTCCACTTGTGCGTTGTGCTACCAGCAAAAGAGGTTTAGAGGTTCTGCTCCAAGCTAATTTAATTTTGTTAAAATTATGCTTAATTACATACAAAAAGTAATTTGAATTCTTCGTATGTAATCACGTTTTTATTTCTACGCAGGCAAATTATTAATATAACGTAATCAAAAATAAGCAGAGGGTGAATTATTTAAAATCTTGCTCATTAGGAAAAAGTGTAAAATACCCTTCAATACTCCCGTAGCACTGTCATCAGAAAGAGTTGCTCAGGAGGCGATCGATGTTGATGGCAAATATTGAGAAAAAATAAAACTTTGTGAGGAAATACGGCCATTGTGAGCATAAATTGGTCCTTGACTGCAGTTTTTTTGAAATAAAACACAGAAGTATGCGAAATTTAAATGCTCCAAAGCGTCACACCGCCAAGATATGCTCTATTGAAAATCGGGAGCAAAAGAGCGTCATTAGTTCTTAATACGTTTGATTACCAATGAATTTTTTGATTCATGTATATGAGAACATAGCCTTGAATAGTAGTTTTATGAGCGTTGAAGCTGAGTTTGAGCCTCTCTTTTAATCATCGAGAAGAGTCTACGAGAGCGTCTTACTTCAAGATTGAAGCGTGGTTTTTCAGGGGTGAGGAAGCCTTTTTTGCGTTTTGAGATTCTTTGAGAAATTTCAATGTCAAAGCAGATGAGAGGATTCGCGCGGAAAAAAGAATAGAATACTGTAAAAATTGCATGTTCAGACTAGAAGATTATTGCTTTTCATAATGCTACAGATACCCGCTAACCTGTCAGGTACGGATCCGAATTATGCGATACGAATTTGTTTGATCCTTGAGGCTGATCGAATCGTTTAATTTTTCTGAAAGTTTAGTTATCCGCAAGGGTATATGCTCGAATGAAACTTCTGCGTTTGGGAAATGAATGACAGATGAGAACATAAAAATTCATACTTGAAGTTTGTTTCGATTATTAGACTTCACAGAGAACAAAGAGCCCAGCAACCGAATATTTTTTTCTACTTGGCGTATCGATTTTTCATGAAATTGGAACTTTTATACTTGCTCTCTTCAAGGCTTTTTTTGTTTTATCTTTTTCAAAGTAGTCAGCTCTTATAGCTGTTTGAAGCTCTGAAGCGATGTAAGTGGTGAATTTTCCAGCTATTGGTCTGTTTATTTATATAATTCAAAAAATTTGTAGTGCGAATCCTTGTTAATTTTGATTTCTGAGAGAATTGTTTTAAATATATCAGCGAAATCTGAGAAGTGATCTATTCAGACCTTCTCGCTAACATAGAAAGCTTCACGGATCAAAGAAGTACTCCTTTTTTCAATCATTGTAATTCACTATTATCTGTGATTTACCTCGAAAATAAAACGAATTGATATATAAAACAAGATATAGATGAATGAAAGCGAAAGTTTCCTCGCCGTTGCATTCCCATTTTGGAACTGCTCATATAATCAAGGCGCTCCAGCTCACTCACTCAACAATTTATAAATTTATTTTTCCAAATACGCCAGTGTGGTTTTCTAAAATAAATTCTATTAGATTGTGAATCAAGTTCTAACTCAACCTATATCGAGGGATTTACGTTTATCAAAGTTCCAGCAACCAAGAATTCGAGATTACAGAGGATTTAAATTCGATTCGATTTGGAGATAATCGCTCAAGATACCTCTTTCAATCAATTTTAAAGATGGGGTTAAGGAGATTCCTTAACAGAATGTTGTTCACCTTCGTCTTGCTGCAGGAAATTGCCTCATGCTATCATCTAGAGCTTCTCTCCTATAATTTGATATCCTTCAAACCATTTTTCTAAAAGCAATGGCCCTTTTGTATACTCTACAGGCTCTTCTCAGATGGCGTCTTAAGGGGTAAAATTTGGTTTGAAAGTATATCGGTTACCAGTACCGATATCGGTACATCACTGGTGGTGTCGACGCCGTACACTGTTCCAATCCCTTCAACAAGATAAAGCTGAGTCGTCGAATTAAATGAAACGAGAGAATCGTTGTAATTATTTTGCAAAAAGTCTACACTCGTCATAGAAAGATACAAACTGCCTATGCCTTCCCAAGATACGTAGTGGTAATACTCGCCCGTTGTTTCCAGATACGAAGACCATGTCACATTATAGCCATATAAGTCAGTGGTTGTGCCTGCTGGATCAAAAGAAATCAAATTATTTGCAAAGGTCAATTCTCAGTCGCCATGATGCGATTTCTTCGTAAACAACACTTGTTTCATCTGGCTGCAGAGAACATTCCGATGCAGGCAGGCCTGAAAAATACGTGGGATTCTAGCAATTATTAAAACCTATAGATTTAATTAGCAAATTTTTCTGACAAAGAATGGAAATCTTTCATGCCTGACAGTGCGATCAAAAACAAAGTCATCAAAAGAACCATTCGCGGGCTGCAAAGGTTGGAAATTCGGCTTTTTTTCTAAATTTAACTAAATTGGATAAAGAAAATAGTCAAATGTACTGCTTAGGGTGTTCAACATCTTTATCATAGTAGTACCATTTGCCAAAGGGGAGAAATGTCGATGCAAGAGTTCGATGTATTTTTTTACTTTCTGTAAAATTTGATTATGGAAATTAGAAAAAATGCGATCTTTTTAAAATTGATTCATTCGAGATGTTGGTCAATGACATCAAATTTTTCTGAATTAAAATTAATACCACTGACGAAAAATTTATACAGGTGTGTTTTTTTGTTAAGTAATTAAATTCGAAAGCTTGGATCTCTCTTCGTGTAATTAGAGAGAGAATCTAAAAGGAAGGAAATTCTCGATTCAAATAGTAGAGGTTTTGAATCTAGTAACTATTAAGGGAGGAAGCTCTCTCAAGTTTAGCTATGGGAGAACTGCTCTCTCTCTGTTCGTAAACTCTTTCCAAAAGCTCTTTATAAATTGAAGCAGTGGCAGAAATTAATTCAAATTTTGGCAAGGCTTTCTTTCATGAAGTTCTTTGCTTTATTTTAATAAAATTCACATGGATTCGATAACTTTGTTAATTAAATTTAGAGTGGAGACACGTGAGCAGAAATTTATTGTTTATCCTCGAAGGATCAGGAATAGCTCGTCTTTCCATAGTCTTGGTTATGCACCGACGAATCTCGCTGGAAACTCGAGGTTTCAAGAGTAGTACGAAATGAAAATAATTTAATTCAATTGAGTATTGATTTTTCTTAAGTCAAATATAAAGATGGCTAGCCTTTTTTTGCAGCCTGTAAAACTTTCTTCAGGCGATTTATGTGTCTAACTCTAACTCAAAATATTATCTAAAAAAATTCTTATGAAAATAGGAAGTTAAGAAGCAATTCTTCAAATATCAAAGGAATGGAAGGGAGAATCGTAAATTTGGAAATTTTAGAAGGAAGGTGTATCGAGGAAAATACTAATACTAAATGTTCCACCGTAATTCGTCATTAATAAAATTTAATAAGAGCAGGACACGAATCACACGAATCTATAATTTATCGATAATGAATTCGCAAATAATTCCAACTTGAATCAAATTAAAGCCAGTTGAAATTGATAGCAATTTATAATTATGAACAATGGGAAGCTGGTTCACTTCAGCCCGCTTGTCGAATTTTTTAGCTTCTCCTTATTGCTTTATGCGTTGAGAGATGAGAGATTGCTGTTGTGTTGAGATGAAAAATCTCTAATTTCAGGATTTTTGACTATTCATGTCCAAACGTTGTCCTTGGTTAATGAGAGTTTTTGAACATATTATTCTCAGACTAAAAAAAGGAATACAACGAATTATTTGATTAAACGGGACGAGTTGTCAAGAATTATGAAAATATTAAATGAGAAACAACTCGACTTTGAAACTGGGAAACGAAAAGATCATAGGAATGTTGCCTCGAATTAGAACCTCTCGCGATAATCCCTTTGAAATTTTACAACGCAATTTTTCTCCAAATAATGAAAAGTGATTCTTTTCTTCTCCTGTCAGTTGCTAACAAACGAGGCTTGAAATCCTGCTCCATATTAATTCATTTTGATTAAAATGGTGCGGAAATGAATTCTCTAAAAGGAAGTTGGATCCTTCGCATTTCATTGTATCAGAATATCGAAGCAAGCAATTAAGTTGTTAATAAAATACAGAAATCGACGAGGTCAAGCTGAATCGTTTGAAAAATTATCTCATGAGCAAAACAGCCAAATCACTCCTCAATACTCCAACTAATGCTGCCAAAAGCGTGTGTGCTGCCTGAAGAACGATTGGTACTTATGTCAATTTTGACTGGAATATGGAACCGTTGAATATATTGTCATTTTATGCATATTTTTGTCAACAGATGTCATTTTTTTGAAGGCTGTACGAAATATCAGTGCGTCGAAGCACCTCCATCTCCAATAAACATTTTTGTGCTGAAAGAGAGTAGCTCGAGAATATCATAAGTTTGTAATTTTCCCAAGCATTGGTGACGCCTCATTTATTTAAGGGCTCCCGAGCAAAAACCTTGATTTTGTCAGAAGCATGTTTGAATAACTCTCTTTTTTTTCCTCATGTTTGGAGAAAAATCCGTGACCCTATTACCTCTCGACTACTGAATGGTAGTTTTAGAGGCTTATGAAAGGTATTCATTCCTTCTGACACTCATTTTTTAGCTTCCTTTCGGTTAGTTAATAATAGAAGTAGATGAAGTAATTGTTTTGAGCATTTACCATCAAAGAAACACGCATGAAATATAAGGAAAGGCGAACTTCTACTGGCATAGCCATCTATTTTGGACACAAATAAATGAAGTCGCCCAACAAACTATTCAATAATAGAAGCGAATTGAATTTAGGAAGGAGCACCTCTTCAGAACCTCTTAACTTCCTTCTGATAGAAGAAGAACATTTCGCAATCTTGAACAGAATTCTTTTGATTTTAGCTTACATGGAGAGAGGTTTCGGGCAAAGAAATTTTCGAGGTTCGAACTATAAACCCGCATTTTTAATTTCTGAATATGGAATGTTTTTAAATTTTTATTCACTTTAAGGGATCCAAGCATACTCATAATTGTAGGTGCAAACATTTTAATCAAATGACAGAATTTTTTTTGTTTCTTGCTTCCTTTTTGCGAAGACAGGAAATTTAACACTCATCCGAAGCAAATGGAAGAAATAATTCTGATTTGATTCTGTAGATTATAGAATCCTGTCCGATTCTTTTCGAAAATTCCGCCCGATTCTTTTCGAAAATTCCGCTTACCAGTAGATATTCCGGTTTCTTCACATATTCACATAGAGCCAAGTGATTGATAGATCAAGGCGAAAAAACTTTAATGATAAAGGATCCTTTGAAAATTTGGGATACTCTTCTAATTTATTTATTTTTTTTCCACTTCACACGGATCAAAGTATTAAGTAGTATTATTAATTCAAGCAGCTCAATGTTGCTCGTCTTTCTTCGCTCTTCACTCCCTTTTGGCTAAATTGGAAAACTTTTTCACTCAATCTAACTAGATTAACATCATCATTTTAGTTTATTTTCTTGAAAATGGCTATAATAAGCTCTCATAGCTGCCTGAGGCACTGCAGAGGTCTGGGATAGCAGCTTCTGCAGTTATTGGGGTTTATTTTATATGCTACTTCAAAAGAGTTTGTTGTGGAAAGCGGTATTGATGTTGAATTTAGTAGGATTTTCAAAAATTTTTCTCATGAAAATCTGAGAATTATCGTTTAAAGCTTCTTCAAAATAAAAAAATGAATATGAATCGCATCATGAATAAATAGACATTACCTTTCCCAATCAGCTTAATTCATAGCTGTTATTGATGATCTCTCTCTCTAATAAAAAGAAAATTGGATTGTACTTTCTTGAACGAATTTGGCCGTGCTAACAAGAATTATTTAAGCAGATACATCTGCTTTACCGTACAGTGTTGATATAATGGAGTCCACTAGACAAATATCATATTTTTTCGAAGTCGAGCGCAAATAATTTCTGACTAGACTGTAGAAATTTTCATATGCTTAGTGAATTTTTTCAAATATTAACTCTCATTACAAAATTCGATCTTATTTAAAAGATGAAGCAAAAAATTATTGCTGATTTGCTCAACCTAAAGCCCAATGAGCAATTACCTCTTTGGAGTACTTTTCTATCAATACCCTCGAGCGAGTTCATTTACAAGCCTGAAAAAACAGCAACAAGAAGCTCCAATAGCATATATACTCAAAGAATGTAAAGTAAAATATCTGATGAGAGCATCTCTGGGCCATTCAACGGGTTCTTGGAGACAACGAAATCCAGAAAATTCCTTAACAAGCCACTGTGACAAAATAATCAAGCAGGCGAAGCAAAGAAGCAGGAAAAAAAGGAATTTTAGGTGGATGTAGCCCATTTAAGAAGATGTTCTATTATGGAATCACTACTTGAATGCCTTCTGCTGCCTGCTCTTCGTAGAGATCGTTGTTTTTTATACGATTGAAGAGGATTCTCTGGCATATTTGTCGCAAATTTCGTCCAAGTGGCTATTCTGACCACAGGCCAAGACCTTCCACGCCTTCAATGTCATCTTTGGAATCTCAATACATTGAATCTCGGGGCGACACAAAATTTTATCTTAGAACAATAGCGACTTTCGCAGTTATGCTCAAAGTATCCTGAAGTCAAGTAATTCGCGTCTCGACCCTTCAATGATAGCATGTTATCGCAAAAGTCGAACCAATATCGCAGAATGTTGATGTTGAAGAACCTCTTCTTCAGAGATTAAGCAAAATAGAAGGCCATGTCAAGCCTATCAAAGCTGGAATCTCCTCTGAATTTACAAATTCTTCGAATTTTTCTCAACTCTAATAGCACATTTGGTATTGATCACTCCTTCACATGTACTGGAGTCAATATAGCTATATCCATTACTATTGTAGAAAAAGAATCCTTCATTTCATTTTAGAAAATGCATATTTCTTTCAATAATTAATGATTATTTGATTCACTTCTACTCTCATTAAGTCTGTAAAGGTTCCTGTTAATCGTGATAGACTACCAACAAAAGCATCCACGACTCATGCGTCTTAGGCCAAGGAGAAAAAATCCAAGTAGATATATAGCCTTTCGAGTCTGCATGAATGCTTTCAAAACTGATAGGACTCATCGAAATATAAACCTTGTCCCTGGGATTAAAAGAATTATCATCTAAATTGTTAAAAAATTCATTTTGACTCTTTTTTTCATATCTTGATGAAGGATAAAAAATCAATCTACAAGAGAATACAAAAAATAAAATCTTGATATTAATTTGTTATTGAAATTTCTTTAGGGCTTGATCCGTTGTTAACTTTACTTTTTGGTTTTATGTTCATTCAAAACCTAAATTTGGTTCTCGATTTAACCACTGTACTCAAAGTCTGGCAATTATTGTATTTCTTCTAGTAACTGGAAAGCGAGAGATATTGCTCTCTAAAATTCAGAGAATGATTATATATTTTCATACCACATGGCCATATTCAATCTTTGGATCAATGCAATACCTCTATTTTTATCTAAGCAATGAAATTAACCCCTTTACGACAACTGATTAATGTAGTGAAAGTACAAAACTTTATTCGATGAGAAAGACTAAACTAAAGCTTAAGGTGATGATTGCTTCTTTCAGGCAACTCAGGAATAGGATTCTCCAATTTAGAGAATATATGAAGATTCCTTTCAGATTTCATAATTAAATCAGGGAAGATTTCTTTCAAGGCATAGATCACGAAGAAGTATTCCAATACGTCACAGATCTTCGATGAAGGGGGAAAAAATATCCAATAGATAATATGGTTGTTTCTTTATGAATCTTTGAAAACCTCTCTGGTAAGTAAATTATTAAATTTTTCTTCATAATCTGGATTAAATTAAACTTAGGATTTTTATTCTAAGGTTTTTTTTCAAATTATAAAGAAAATAGTCACCTTGAAAGCTTGTTGAAGTATAATTAGGAATAAAGAACACATTTGAGGGAAAGTTTTGATTGTCTATCAATTTCAAGCTCCTGAGGAATTATTGTGTGCTACTATTAGCAAATTCGAATCGCTTATTTCCCTTTATCGATCGAAAATCAGGTGCTTCGCAGGAGGTTATGCTATAATTAGACGTGCTTATTGCTCCTCTAAAAACTTTTGTCCAAGTCTGCTTCGAGATAGAAAGTATGACCCTCTGTTTCCCTGTGATAACAAGTGAAGCTGTCAATACCAGAATAAAATTGGAAAAGGGACGACTCAAAATTTCGATGCGTATCAAATATTAAGGACATAGACCAAAAGGCAAAAGATTAAAGGGAGAAGAATTTAACTGTTTAGCCAAGATATGCCTAAAATATTTGATAATATGCCTTCTTGGTTTATTATTTTTATTTTATTTTTTTGAAATGACAGGCTTATAGGACAACCAATGATAACATAAATCCCAGTGACAAAGATTAATTTGATACACAGCTAACTTGCGCTATTTATCTGAAAGTTAGTACTTTCATCACCGCAACATCATCTCAGAGCATTACACATAATATTTCTCTCTAATTAAACCATTTTGGTTTCAATGATTAAATTTTTCCTCAAAGAAAAAAGCTTCTCCTCGTTCATATATTTACAATGCTTTATTCTCTTTCAAACCAAGAATAGATCCAATCATTCTTAATAGGTAGACTATATTATCGTCGCAGGTTGGTAATTTATCGATTTCTAGCCACCAAAGTCTAAAACTGAACCCAATTAAAAGAAAGGACACGATCCATTGACTGATTAGTCTGATTGTCAGAGAGGTTGGAACTGCACTTTTTTTTGGGTTTAAATAACTTGCAATATCTTTTTCTTGGTTCAGCGCATCTGATCTCCCTCGTCTTTAAGACAATGACATACTCGGGAGAAATATTGCCAACTCTCATTGTATCAAAAATTTCAGCTCTCTTCACCAATCTGCGATTGCAATTTTCTCTTAAAGGGGGCAACACGAATTGCTCCAACAAACCTTTCTAAAGAACACATAACGAAATCATCACAGGATCATACCGGATAGAGAGGAGGAAGAAATTAAATAATAGCTCCTACAAAATCAAAGATACGGGTTCTAAAAGTCTGTCCTTATTGAAACAGCTCAGTTTGATGAAAAGAAATAAAGAGAGAGAGATATTAAAAAAACAAAGCAAAGAGCGAACTACCTAAATTAATTTCGAAAAAAACTACTCAAGATCACTTTGATTAAACTACAATTTAGAATTCTGAATCATGCTACCAAAGGCTTTGAAAGAGTGTAGCTTTATGGAAGTATAACAGCAATCGTCAACTGAAACTTTGTTCTGATCACTTTGCCTCTCCAACAAAGTGTTAGCTTACGAAAAATTTGAAAATCTAGAGCAGTTTAAATTATTCAATTCACAAAAAGGTTTGTCAAATCCTCAGGAATTTCTCATGTATGATTGGGTCTTCAGAAATTTCTTCATCAAAGATCTTTCAAAACAGCTTGCTCCTGGTTGAACAAAGGGAAATAGTCAAAGTTCATTGTCCTCTTTAAACATTGCCTTCATAAGACGTCATCATTGTCTTTGTTTCGAATCCCCTCCCAATTCAGATGGAAAAAACTACATCCTATATTATTGAGACGGTTTCTATGTTTGCTTCAAATGTCGCTATCGATTAGATGACCATATTCCGAAAACGAATCCAGCACTCAACTAATTTGCAAAATTCTAATTAAGATTATTTAATTAAGACTCGGGAAGCATTAACTTTGATTAAATTCCGAAGTAGGAAAGTGGCTTCCAAAACAGGAAGCAATTTGAAAAACATAGAGCAGAAAAAATGACTTATGTAATGCCAGGTTTCTCATTGAGAAGTTAGGTGCGTTCTTGAAGATAAAGACAACCTTATCATGGTGCTTACCTATCAATCCAAATGTTTTTTAGACTGAACCATAGGCTTCATTTCAAAGCGATCACATACTCACAAATGTAGTTCATTAGTTGCCTTATTGGCAGAAAAAAACGTATTTAAATCCTTTCTTAATGAAAAATGATTTTTCATTTTGCTTTGTTTGTTAAGAGAGAAGGACTCAGAAGGACACTAGATAGGGTCCTTGACGTTGATTCTCTCCATTTTTTAATGTTTACAGGTTCTGATGAAATTTACGACTCAATACATTATGTGCTCTTGAATTAATTTGGGATAACCCTTCGGGACTTTACAGAAGATTAAATCAAATTCAACAGCGATGCAAAAGCTTTTTTCATCTTTTCTCATAATTGCCATAGTGTTCCTTTTGGTTGGGATTACTAGAGTCGAGTCTTCTTGTCCTCCCGGAAAGTTTTTGGATAGCAGTACTCTTGATTGCCTTGGTAAATCCAGAATTTGTATTTTCTCTTTTTAATCGTTTATTGCAGCATGTGATTCAACCTGTGAGACGTGCGATGGCCCTGGAATTAATTCTTGTATAAGCTGCATTCCACCGAGAATTCCTTATAATGGCCAATGCATAAGTATCAATACGAGAATTCTATAGATCCTTATCGGTTCTTGTAGTGTGTGATAGTACTTGCGCAACATGCAATGCCCCAGGTTCTACCGGATGCACAAGTTGTACTCCTCCTCGAGTCTTCGTCAACAAACAATGCATACGTACCAATCACGATCATTTCTGCAGATCCTTTACCTATTCTTTTAGAATGTGATTCAAGTTGTGCAACATGTAATAACATCGGCTCTACTGGATGCACAAGTTGTTTCTCTCCTCGGGTGATGTACAACAAAAAATGCGTTTGTATTAGAATAATTTTTCTTTTTATTGACTTCTTGACTCTTATAGTGTGCGATGGCTCCTGCGGAATCTGCTATGGGTCAGGGGCACAATTTTGCGCAACTTGCTTAAATTCTGGGAAATATGTCGCAGCATCTTTTATCTGCGAAGGTAACAATTGTTGATAATTTAAGCTTTAAATTATGTGTAGACTGTCCTACTGCTGCCCTGACTTGCCCATGTGATCCAGGATTCTATTTAACTTCTGACACTCTAGAGTGCAAGGGTAAATTTGGCTCTTCGGTTAATTAATTATTTGATAAAACAAAACAATTTAGCTTGTCATCCGAGCTGCTTGACCTGCAATGGGCCAGATAATAATAATTGCCTCTCATGTTCTTCTCCTAAAGTATTGGTGGCAAACCTGCATATTTGCACAAGTAAATTTTCAAGAGAACCTAAAAAGTAATTCTAAAAAATGTGAGGTTGTGATGCGAGTTGCGCTACCTGTTTGGGAGATGGCCCTTATAATTGCCTAAGCTGCGATTCATCAAAGGTACTTACTCACGACTCTCGATGTATTTGTATGATTCTACTTTGCACGAATCATGATCTCTCTCTATATATTAGCTTGTCATTCAAGCTGCAAAACTTGTTTTGATTCGAGTGTGACCAGTTGTCTGAGTTGTAATGATGGCTACTATCTTGCAACAGATTATTCTTGCCAGGGTAATATTGATGACGAGTTTTCTCGGTTTGACGTTTGTTCTAGCTTGTGACAATACTTGTGCCACATGTTTCGCACCTAATTCCAACAACTGTCTCAGCTGCCCTGCGGGGAAATATCTTTTAAATGGCGAGTGTGCTGCTGGTATATCGAATAATTTTGCGCTCACCAATGAATCATTTTTAGTGTGTGATGGTTCTTGTGCGACATGCAGCGGACCTGGTCCTTCTAGTTGTACAAGTTGCGATCCTCCGAAGACTTTATACAGTGGACAATGCATAAGTAATAGTGCTACTGTAAATTGTTTTCTTAGACACTATAATGTTTCAGTGTGTGATTGGACTTGCGCAACCTGTAGTGGAGAAGCTGCAAACCAATGTTTGACTTGCAATGCCCCGAGATTTCTGTACCTAAATCAATGTATAGGTAACACTACAGTTTTGGTCTACATCATTCAAACTGGAATAATGTTATAGAGTGCGATTCTTCTTGCGCTACTTGTGACGGTCCTGGCCCTTTCAGTTGTACAAGTTGCAATAATCCTGCCACTTTATACCAAAAACAATGCATTGGTATCGCCACTAAATTTTAATTTTCTGGTTGTTGAATAAATTACTAGTGTGTGATTGGACTTGCGCAACCTGCAGTGGAGAAGCCTCAAACCAATGTCTGACTTGCAATGTCCCTCGAATTCTATATCAAAATCAATGCATTGGTATCATACTCATGTTTTGATACTCTTTTAATTATAAATAATTCTTTAGAATGTGATCATACTTGCGCCACATGCAACGCTCCTGGTCCGTCAGGTTGTACAAGTTGTGATCTTCCGAGTACTTTAAACAATGGGCAATGCATCAGTACCACTCTTTTTAGTCAATTTCTCATTTCATATAATTTAATTAATTTCCTAGTATGTCACTTATCTTGCGCAACCTGTAGTGGAACCTCTGAAAATGAGTGTTTGACTTGCACTTCTCCAAATCAATTATATCAAGGGTCATGCATCAGTAAGCAATTTTCAATGTCAAGAATAAATCTATTGTGTCTCACTACTCATCAGCATGCGATTCTTCCTGTGCAACATGCAGTGGAGCTTCTGCAAATCAATGCCTGACTTGCAATTCTCCAAGCCAGCTATATCAAGGGTCTTGTATCAGTAACTCGTTCAGCTCAATAATAGTATTTAAATTTACAATTAATAGCATGCCATTCATCTTGCGCAACATGCAGCGGAAGCGCTACAGATCAATGTCTGAGTTGCAACCCTCCCGCCAAGTTAATTCGAGGACAATGTATTAGTAAGAATCGATCCTGTGGCAACGTTGAAACAATTAAATTTTGGGTTAGCGTGCAGATGTGCCTCTTGTGATCCTATGATTTCAACTTGTCCGACCTGTACTACATCAGCTTCACCATATGATGGGCAATGTTCTGGTGATACTTAAAAATTACTATTTCTTTTATTTAATTATTAATTAATGAAATAGTATATCCAGCCTCCTTATCAACATGTACGGGGGGAGGTGGGTCGACTTCATATGGAGGATCACTCACAATCAATCCCATAACAGGAGGACTCCCGCTCTCGACTTCATTTACTCTCTCTCTTGATGGATGGAAGGATCCTGATGGAGGATCGTTAGAATATTCCGTTGCATACACAAAATCAAGTCCTTATTCAAGTGAACCCGTTCGCATCTCAGATTTCTCCTCAAGCACACAGTATTCGTTTGTACTGCCAGCTGTCAGTTCTCTGACAGTAGTTGCCACGATTACAAATCCATTTGGATGCCTTACAACCATCTCTTCAGAAGTGAGCCTCAACGCAGCCCTCACAAACGGCATTGATCTTCTTCAGCAAGCTAGCACAGCTTCCAGTGACATTCTCACCACAGGTTTCACCGGTGACATAAACTCTCTTATCGACCAAATTGCCATCGCCAACCAGCTTCTCCTTTGCAAAAACAGTCTCGATACTTCCACCTGTAACTCCTCGACGGCAGGTACTAACGCCGTATGCCATTCAGTAGCAGATTGCTCAAACCGTGGGAGCTGCTCGAATAATGTTTGTAATTGCAATACTGGATACCACCTGAGTGATTGCAGCATGACTCAAGCCGAGTATGACAACCAGCTTAAATACCAGCAAGGTCTAATTGTTCAAGCTACCAGTGTCATTTCTGGTTCAAATATGTCCCCCGAGACTCTTGATAATATGCTTCAGCTGATTGATGTGCTCACTCAAAATCCATACCTCAACAACAATGGAACCCTCAATTTGACACTTACCGCACTTGATCAATCTCTGAAAGCCATGGATTCTCTTCTGACTGCTAATTCCGCTACCAATTTGTCAGATTCTATCCAAACAGCTTCAAATATAATATCAAACGCCTTCAATCAAATCACTCAATTAGATTGTGGGCTTTATGATAATTTCTCTATCCAAGCACTCAATTCCACTTATGACGCCTTACGGGAGCTCTCAGATATCTCTCTGAAGTCAAACATAAGTAGCAACCCTCAGACAAACATCACTACTGACGCTTTCATTATGTTCTCGGGAGTTTATAGCTCTTCCCAGTTAAATGATCTGACTCTCGATATAAATAATAATATTCCTCAGTTGCAGCTTGGTACGATAGCGAACGCACAGAGTTTACCGTCTTCTGTCGCATTAACCTATATCTATCTCAAGAGAGATCCTTTGAATTGTGACCACTCAGTCCCTGCGACGAACTTCACTCTCGAATTCAAAGACGCTAGTACTTGGAAACCTATTACCATTGACACTTCCATACAAGTGACCTATCCAAGTAGTATCTTCAAAGAGGTTAAATGCAATGCAGGATGCTCTCAGAATAAAAATTCACAAGGCAATGTAGTTTGTGATTGCAGGGATATTTCAATTTTCGATGTGAAGAATCAGCTTGCAAGATTATATCAAGAGTCAAACCTGCACCTGCTAACTGTATCAAATATCCTTGCGATTTTCAGCGCACCTTTGTATTTACAATGGTCGTTCTGGGTGATCGTGGTAGGCACTTTGGGATTAATAATAACTCTGATTGCCGTGAACACATGCAATAAAAATTTCTGTTTAACTGAACGCTTGAGGAAAAAAAGGGCAGTGCCAAGTGGTTTTGGGAAATTCATCAGCTATTTTACTCTGATGCATCCTCTTTTAAACATCTTTTTGTATAAAACCTCGGCTGGAACAAGTAAAGGATACAGAGCTCTGCTGTATTATGTAAGGCTAATGGCATTACTTGGAACCTCAGCTCTCTTCATGAAGAGCAAGGTAATTTTACCTACTTTCCCCTTTTATTAACTAATTACAAATAATTTTGGAAGAATGATAAGGTTGATTCAGATTTTCAAACTGAATTTATCGCATTAGATATCTATCTCATCCTAGCACCAGTTGTATTGGTTCTCCCGTTCATGTTTCTCATAAAAAAAGCTCTAAAAGCACCCATCACTAAACCAATTCGTTCATCTAACATCCATCCAACAGGGTAACAAATCCTCTTGGTTCGTACAATTTTACTCTTAAATCAGACGACAATCACCTGAAACCTCTGCAACACATAAAGTTTCTACAGCAAAGAAGATCATGAGGATAGCAGGAATCATTTTATCGGTCGTACTATCGATTTCAGGAGCAATTGTCGCTTTGACCATTGCAATCCAAATCGATACTCAACAACAAATTTCATGGGCAGCAAAATTCGCAAAAGCAATCATCCAAGACTTCTTCATCACTCCATTCTTCACACTCCTCATCAACTATCTAACCTTAACATGCTTTGTCCGAAATTCTGGCAAAAATCCGAGGTTTCGAAATGTCATGAAAACCCTCACTGAAGAAGAAATGATTCGACTTTCAATGAGGTTTACACGGTCTTCACGTTTATCCAGACAGAATATGAGAGAAGTAAAAACTAATTCTAATTCATGCATTTACCTTGTATTACTGACTGATAAGGATCGATCACAAACTATTTCTCTAAGGAGATCCACTAGAACCTCAAATCAAGCACCATCTTCGCTTCCAAGAGCTGCAAAGCTTGATGGTGATACTGGCTTGACAAGATATAATCACTCTGGAAACCTTGAATTGCACAAGCCCAGAAATAGTGAGCTTTTAGTTCCATCGCAAGAAACCAGCATTACGCGTCTCCATACAAAACTGAGAACTAATTCTAATCATACTCATGAAAATTCTCTTCATGATGACAAAATGAACACTTCAGAAATGAATCTCATTCAAGAGAGAAGCGCCCATCATCAACGTCATCAACAGGCTATAATAATAGGAGCAGGAGTGAGGCCAAGTATGAGAATCATTTCTCAAGTGAGTAATGGAAGTAGAGGTGAATTATTTTCTCACAGACAAGCATCGAGAGAGTCCACTTCGCTAAAGAGAGTGAGTAGACATGATCACTAAACGTAGCTTCAATCTCATAGTATTAACATACGAACGACAAATTTGAATTCTTTGTTCAGAGAAACGAAAATAATAAAATTGCACAATTTTCAGATAGTTTCATTAGCCTTTGGAGTTATTTCTGCTGATTATTTACATATAATAAATTTCGAAATCAGCAAAGTTTTGAACCGGAGAAATTATCATGATTGCTCCCGTCAGGACATCATAGAAATTGTAATGTATTTCGAGGTATTGTGGCATTATATCTAAATAGCTCTTACTTTAAACGACAACATTTGCTTTTTTGAAAATTTACTTTCGATGTGAAACATCACCTAAACTCAATTTGTATACCGAAATAAAATACAGTATAAGGTAGTACGCATCATGCGGCCATTGTAGAGTAGTTTTAGTGAGACACTTGTAGTCAGAGGCAACAAGCAGGACTCCATAGACGCAGAAAAAAAGACAGCAAAAATAAAATCTCTTGAAAATTCACTCGAAGGCGAAAATTCAGAAGAAATGGCCGCAAACTTTTGCACAGTGTAACGAAGGCTCGTTGGATTCTTTAAGGTCATCTTGGCATTCTTGAAGAAATAGGATCGAAATAAAGTCACGAATTGTACATTAACTAGCTTCAGTGCACGAATCTCGTTTGAATTCAGATCTCTTCATCCGCTTTTGGCGTCTTGAAAATTTGATCGATATCTGGGCTCAAGTGAGATGTCTTTTACAAGTAAAATTCGAGCCGATTTCTGTGATGTTTCACCCTATTTCATTGAGAATCGAGGGAAGAATCTCATTCAAAAAATTGATTGGCGATTCTCAGGAAGCGGACCTTTAATATTTGAAATTAACTCAAGGGATTTTTGCTTTTTCACATGTAGGAACATCAGGATCGATAGCAAAAAGAATTCATTTATTTTCTTCTCGATCAGCCTCATAAGCGAATGGCACTAGCATTGGTTTCAAAATTCTCCAAAACTCAGTTGAGATGTCTTTGATTTGATATTATTACGAGATAAAAGATATCCTGTGAAAGGAATAAGAGACTGTTCCAGGTTCCAGAGTTTTGAAAATCCAAAATCAGATTCAAATCGAAGCTGAAACTAGGAATTGGCAAGAACATATGAATGCTGCTTTGGAATAGGACTTCTTTCGGGAATCCCTTTGGAAATTTTCAACGTCATTACTATCAAAATAACGAAAAAGTGATTCGATTCCTCTCCTGTTCAATTTTTAGCAAATGAGAACTGGAGTGTTGCTCCATATGAACTCACTTTGATTAAAATGATGCAAAATGAATTCTAAAAAAGAAGCTGTATCCTTTGTATTTTAATTTTATCATCATCCAACACCTCGAAGTGGGTGAATAAGTTGCCAATAAACTACCTCAATCGGATAAACCAGCAATCATTTGACAAATTTGCTCAACAGCAAGAACGTCAAAGCAGTCAAAGAATTCTTCAAAACTCCGGCTCGTGCTACCAAAAGTGAGTGTTGACTTAAGAGCGATAAGTAATTGTGCGAGCTTTGGCCTGGAAAATAAAAACTGAGGAATACAAATTGCTATTTTGGTGTGGCATCAGTATTTACTCCAAAGCACTCCATTGGTAATAAACATTGAGTTGAAAAGTGATAGTTTAGCGATATCATCGTGTTTTAATTTTTTCAAAGTTTTGATAAGTCTCATGATATTTAAAGACTCTGCAATGATAGCTTGCGCAATTATGCGAAAAAATTCTGAAATCTAGAAAACCGCTTTTTGAGAGCCCGATGATGACGCTATACCATCAATGTTTCACCATTGCATGCAAAATTTTGAGGTTGGTATGCCTTTCATAAGAAATTAAAAGAAGTGAAGGAACATTTCAAAGCTATCAAAGTTGAATTTTCCTTTTGTGAGAGTATTGCGAGTGTCTCTGCAATATAAAAGCATGTTTGGAACCATTCGAGGATATGATGCTATTTCCGTTTTAGTGAAAACGTCAAAGTCTTTTGAAATTGAAGAAACGAGGAATTGAAAATCTCGAAAAAATCCATTGAAAATATTTGAGAGGTTGCTTACAGTTAAATCAAATTTTAAGCGTACCCGTTGGCAGTGTCATTTGAAGAAATGTCCTTGGAATTTTGTGTCTATATGAATGGATAGATAAAATTTTAATGATGCTAATGGCAAATTTCATGTTATTTCTCTCTTTCTATCTATCTCTCAAGAATCTATTCAACTTCGAACAGGTTAGTTCCTGTGCCAGAGGAATCTTGCTGATTAAGCGTGTTTTTAGCGTGCCAAATTCACTTTAAAAGGCCAAAACAAACAAAAAAAAGAAAAGAAAGAGAGTACTCTTAATTAAACTAACTTCATGGGTTAAATCACATCTTTTAAATAAATTAGAGAATAGTTACGTTTTCAAAGAGAGCATCTTGTAAAAAAAACGTGCAAGAAAATAGTTCGCAGTGATATATTCTCCTCGGCAGACAAAAATCCAGTTCTATTGGGCATGATTACTGCTAAAACAACCTTTCATTATTCCTTTAATATCAGACTAGTGTGGGTCTTCCTGGAAAAAAAATTGCTGAAGATAACGTATTCCGTTCATTTTCTGGCAAGCTTCACGTGATATACCTGTATTTTAGTTTTTAGAAGTTGCTTTTTATGGAAATTCCATGGAATGTAAATTTGAATGGAATCCATTGGTTCACAGGACTAGCGTCAAACATTCTCAGAGACTTACAGCAAGGGATGCCTCTTTTTACCTCTGGATACGACACCTCAAACTGGCTCAGACTTTAATTCACTTTCATATGATTCAAAAACTAATCTTGCGTCATTTTTGTCTCTATTTGCACTCTTTTTATCAGTGGGCCAATTCTTGAAGAGAAAATAATGGGAAAAGATGACCTATGCTTCAAAGAAGCTCTGCTTTCTAAGGAGTTTGACAATTTATTCACGATTAGTTTCATTAATTGAGTCTTAACTTGGCATAATTAATTGAGTTGAGATTTAGATACGTTTAATTAGTTGAGTCTTAGATGATTAATTAATAAATTGAACTTAGTTAAATTTATGGGATCTGAAATTTCAAAACACAGAGAACGAAAAGCAGAAAGGCTTCGAAAAAAAGACCACCCTCCTAAGTCTATTCTTCCCAAATCGACCTGATCTCAAAAATCAATAGAACGCCAGAAGAAGAAGCCTTTGATTCATGGCTTGAGGAAGCAAGTTCAACAACAACGAACGGTAATGATATACTCATGATCAATGCCTTCTTCACCCTCTTTCTCATGAATATTGAGCTGGCTTACTTTAATTGATCTTAATAGAACACCTTCCAACAATGCTGGCGTGGTCCTCCACCATTAATAACAAGATTAGAGTCGTTGGGTTCGAAACAGGAGAAGAGGTAGCAGCCTTCGATGGAGTGAAACTTAAGGAAATGAACCGTAATTTTTTATCTTCATTTTATTGGAAAATATATTTTATACTGAAAAACAAAGAACAGAAGCACAGCTGGACACATGTGAGAGAGCTCTCAAATACGGGATATCTGGTCTCTGCTCATCACTGTCACGATACATCTGCTAATCTGGAAGTGTTCTCTGTCTCGCAGAGCAAGAAATTCAAGAAAGTCTACTCATTTGAAGAGGTTTCTGGAGGTAACATAGTTATTATATCATTAACCATTCATTCTTATCTTTCTCTTTAGTGACCGGGTACGGAGATCTCTCTTATAACGCAAGAAGAGGTCTCCTTGGTGCGATTTCTCTTGAAGGGAAAATTGCTTATCATCTGTATAATATCAACCCATGGAATACTGATGATACTGTAACATTGAGCCGAAGAACGAAATGGCACTCCCAATATAGCACGGAATTTCGTAATTTAGTGTTTGATCTACGCTCTAAGTTGCCTCGTATTTCTACCAGAAAACAATATTTCGGGCATCGATTTCAATCCTACTGGAGAGACCGTAGCGACTATGGATCGGCGTGGAATATTCTTGATAGCTGACGTCAACACCAACAGTTACCACTTTCACCTGAACTTTTCATCCAACTTGGGTAAACTTATTAATTTGCTCATTATTCTAAGATTACGCTCTTATCATTTGTAGGATATTTCGGTCGCTGCAGATGGAGTACGAATGCCGGAGAACCTTTAATATTCACCATCGCTGACATTAATAAGATCAATGTCGTAGATGCTGAGAAGAAAGCCCTAATTTTTAAAGAAAAGATCCCAAAAATTGACCCTTGTAACAAATTATTTTTGCTTCTTCTGTTACCTATCTTTCAACACATATGATCATCTCAATAAATTGAAGTGAGAAACTTGTTTCCTCTCTCAGAAAAGAGATTGATCATTAATTTACTATTTTCATTAATGTCTCTTTAACCGCTATTTATGAGAATAGTCAATCTTGCAAACTTCCTCTACTGGATTGATGTTTGCCCAATCAACGGAAATTTGTTGGCGACTGGTGACGCTGATAACCAAGTCAAAATCTTTGACAAACGAGTATCGAAGACCGTCAAAAACTTCAAAGACCTTCATCCAAGTACGACATTTTGGTTTATTACAATTGATTATTTATATAGATTTTGTTCATTGTGTACGATGGAGTCCAACTGGAGATATGATCGCAAGCTCTTCATTGGATACGACAGCAAAATTGACAGATCTGAGAACTGAAAAAGTGCTCTATAGTGGAGCTACTCCAGACGGAAGTAATTTATTATTTGAGATACGAAACACTCTCATGCGATTATTAGATTATGCTAATTCAGTATGCTTCATTTAAGAGAGATTCACTTCTGAGCTACAAGAAAAGAAACCAAAAGACATATTGAAGTACCATTCATGCTGAACTTGCATAAAATAATTCGTTGTCATTTCGGAATTGATTAATCGATGATACTCTTCCTCCGTGATTCAATAATTACATAAGTAAGTTTGAACAAAAATCAAAGAAATCAATAAATAGCTATTTAAAAGTCAATAAATGTGTGAAAAAAATATTTTTAACTTTTCGACAGTAGACAATTCTTAGTACTGTAGTTATCAGGAAACAACACTTTTGTAATTATTCTAGCAATGAAATTACCACTTCACAATATGATTCAATTTATTATTTGGATTGGATTACAATTACATTCATGTGAATTTCGATAACCTCAAATAAATAAAGTCAAATTTTGTTTCACAAGCATCATTCCTCATTTAAAACGCATTATATTCCTTGAAGACAAATATTTTGGTTTCAATGATTTAAATTTTGCCTTAAAGGAAAGCCATCATTCATACTTGAGGTATTAATGCAGATTTAAACCGAGGAATGGTCATCTACCTCAGTAATTACAAAGATTTCAAAAAATATACTCGAGCAAGATATTGATTTATCGACATGGCTACGATAGAACCCACAAATACTCGAAAAATGGATGCAGCAAAAAAGAGAAAGAGTCCGAACTTCATTGAATATTGATTCTGAATGGTAGAAAGAGTTACGCTAAGCATTTTTTGGTTACCTGTGTTTTTGCTTTTGCGAGAGAATTTGAATAAATTTTCTCAACCTTAACTTCATCCTCTATTTGAGAATTTCAAAAACTTGCATCATCTGCTGAAGTATATCTTTTTTCTATGGTCTTGAAGACACTCATATCCATTAGTTTCAACCTTGGTACACTGAAAAACTCCCTTAAATCCGAAGAATAAAAAAGTACTTCCTTAACGAAAATATATAATAGTGAAATGAGGATCAATAATTATGTAATTTCCGTTTCTTCACGCACATCTTAACTGTTCCAACGTATGAGATCAGCCTATTGCAATACAATAAATAATTAGTGGATTTGATTGGTTAGACATTTGGAATTTAAACGTAATGAAAGTACCAGAATCTCTTGAAACTCTCATCCTCTCGAATAATAACATTGGAGAAAAAGGAGCAGCTCTTATTGGGACCAATACCACCTGGGCCAATCTCAAGAAAATTGATCTCTCAGCAAACAAAATTTCCGGCGAAGGTGCGGTGAAGATAGGAAATAATCAAACCTGGGTTCATCTACAAGAGCTCGATTTATCTCACAATCAAATCGGTGATCAAGCTGTC
>ENA-UOUE01000444-UOUE01000444.1-compost-metagenome-genome-assembly--contig:-NODE-444-length-33344-cov-8.068356_pt1 | contig 33344 bp, 7 predicted proteins | sample MGYA00238146_ERZ747223 | MGnify/ENA primary metagenome ERZ747223 (study PRJEB28781, sample SAMN06268865) | compost metagenome | isolation source: single cell | place: USA: California, Emeryville, Joint...
AGTCCTGACAGAGAAGGAACTTATGGAATCCTTTGTCTGATAGTGCTGCCGATTTTTGTGGGGATACTGGTGTATGCTCCTACGATTATTGTGATTGTCAATGAAGCTTATTTCAAGTACAAAAAAAAGCAACCAGAGTCAGATGCCGACGATGTGAAGAAAAGCAAAGAGTCCGCTGCAGATGAATTGAAGAAGAGTGTGAGTAAAGTAGACGATGTAGAAGCATTGCGAAATCAAAAAGGAAGCTCTCCTAACGATTCGAAGAGGGAAGAATTTCCAAATAAAGATAATTATCATCGTGATCACTTTTTGAAGACAGAAGAAATACCTCTAAATATCGCAGAAGACTCTACCCCTCAAAACGAATTGAATGCCAACCCACAGACAAATTTCGACCTTAAGAAAGATCAAGGAAACCCGGAAGAAGCACCTAATGAGGTAACTAAAGCTATTGAAGGCCAAAATAATGCTCAAGACAATGGTTCAGCTTCCTCCTTGAATGATCTTAACAAAGAAGTTAATGCCGGGAAACACCAAACCGCTTCTAACACCGGATCCCGTAAGTCTAGCAGAAAGTTAGCACAGCAGCAAATTGAGCAAGGAGTGAAACCAGAGGACAAAAAAGATGACGAAGAAGAGGTGCTCCCTGGGGATTTGGCAAATTTCAAAGTATTCTTTGAAGAGTTTAAGAACAAAAAAAGATTGGAGCTGCTCTTTCTTCCTATCATCATGCTACGAGGCGTTGCGTTCGTCGGAGCGCTGGCATTCGGACAAGGAAACGGATTAGGACAAGCCATTGTCCTTGTGATATCTAATATAGCATTTCTCGCTTATTACGTTGTTATCAGACCGTATGAAGAGAAAGTGCAGAACATTTTCAATATTTTGAATGAGCTCATACTTCTCACCGTGGGTATCATTGTGTTAGCAATGGCCGGCTACGAAAGGGTCGATGAACCTGATCCAGATGTCATTGATAACATGGGACTTGCAATCGTCATTTGCAACTTCTTTTTGATCATCGTCAATTTGATAAACACAGGTTTGGAACTCTATTCCACTATTGTAAAATATTATAAATTGGTCAGAGACTACTACAGGAAGCTAAAGGAGAAAAATATATGTAAATTGGTCAGAGACTACTGCAGGAAGCTGAAGATGAAAAAGAAACTAAAACAGGAGAAAGCTCAATTGCCATTGGAAATGGAAGCAAATCCAGTGCCGAAAATCTCTGAGGCAGCGACGGCCCCATTAATGAAACAACCTTCAAAACCAACAGAAGAAGACAAGTCTGCAGTAAATAAGGAAGATAGCATAAAACAGAAGGAGTCTCATGACTCGCATGAATTCTCGTTTAATTCTGTGCCCTCTATTAAAGAAGGAAACTTGGAAATTCCCAGCCAAAATATTACGAGCCACCAGCGTTTATTCAAAGACAAAGAGAACCTCTCATTGAAATTCATGCCCACTGACCAAGAAAATAAGGATCTGAATCTTCAAATTCCAAGTCAGGACATTACGAATCACGAATATCTCTTTAACAACAAAGGAAATCTCTAATCAAGAAGAACAAAAACCGAGACCTCGGGTTCCTAGTCAATCCTTCACCAGCTTACCAGCCACGAATATCTAATGACAAAGGAAATCCGAAGAGACCGGAGAGATAAAAAATAATATAAATCTATAAGAAAAAAGCTTAGGAACTTTTTTTTGATCCTCCTAATGCTCTGCTGAGTGAAGTTAGAAATCGTATTCATTTTCATACCAAAATATCAATAAGTAATGAATTATCGTATGAATCTCATTTAGATATCTTCTAAGAATTATGGCAATACCAACCCTTTATTAGTCTAGCAAATTCTTCAACTACGAGTTTCCTTTAGTTTAGATGACCTTATTCCTTGAAGGGAACTCTGTCCCGTAAAATTTATTACTAGCTAAAGTATTTCTCTATGAAACATTATGCACCTGAAAAAACAAACGATAGATTTTCAATTCCTAAACAATTCAAGATTATCTCGGGCTATTTTCTTTAAAGAACATTCTCTAATCCTAATTATTATTCAGCAAAGCCTTTTCGGTGTGAGCTCTTCTACTAATTTTGAAACAAAAACTTTCCCTTCATTATTCACATCATATCTCTTCAGCAATATAAGGAAGTCCTTATCTGGTATATCCGCAGCATTTTTTTCAAGCAGTGCTTTAAGGGTCTCTTCCATAATGAACCCTCTGCCAGCAGCATCAATAGAATTTAATGTAGCTTCCAATTTAAACCCTGGTCGTTGCTGGAGTTTTTGTTTAATACTTTCAACAGCAAGCGCTAGACCTACAGCCATCTGAATGACCCGGCTGAGCAGATTTTGCGTATCGGTTTTATAAATATGGTCCGGTTTCCTTCTTCCTTCCAGCACTTCAGCACTGCTCGGGTCTCTAGGCATGACCAAGTATTCAAAATCCTTCTGTCCAAACTTTCCGTCTTTATCCCTGTCAAATTGTTCAAAAACTAGGCTAGTTTCAGACCTGTCGAGTGTAATTCCTCGTTTATTGAGAATTTCACTGAACTTGGCCATGTCGCAATCATCTGTTCCAGTTTTATCAAATATAAGCTTATAAGCAGCAGCTACGGTAAAATCTGAATGATAAGCTAGTATCTGACGCACTGAGTCGATCTGATTGTCTAAATCTGCGATCTCTCTTAACGCTATGACCAAATATTCTATATCATTAGATTTAAATGTCTTGGTTTCTCTGGACTGATAGTATTCAGTTGAGAATCCTCATCCTGAATTCGCCGAGATCTCTGCCTTTCAGGGGTTCGATACTCGGTGGTATTCTCGGGACAAGCCGTCAAGCTTGACGAAACAGGGTTATGACTAGTCTCTTCCTCTGTCCTCTCGAGTTTTATGCATGGTCTTGGAGCGTTGAGAAACTCTTTTATTTTTATCAGTCCTGAATCTCTCTGCGTGTCCGGAGTTCGCGGTGATTTTTTTGGTTCTCCGCGAGGTACATTCGCATATTTCGAGACCACGTCCTCCAATATTTTTTTTCGGTTTGACTCAGGAATCGACGGAACTGCATAACTCCTTGACATGATGGAAATCTCGGGCATTTGTTCATACTCTTCGCGGAATGTTGATTTTTCTTGATTGTGTGTGGACTCATGATGATTCTGAACGATTTGGCATGAGTAATTAAGGCTCTTTTGGTAAGGTTCAGGATTAGTGTTGAATCCTGCTGTTGGGATCATGTAACTCTGTGAGGGGGTTGTTTGATACGCTGAAGTGTCTGCTTGGGTACTTGGAGAGAAGAATATCTCGAAGGATTTGTTGTGGCGAGACTTGGGCTCCAGGTTGATTGGGGATTTATTAAATTTCGGAGTTTCATCGTTAAATTCAAGGGTCTTCTTCGGTGATGAGCTTGGGATAATCGGAGTAATCCTTCTGCTATGCTCACTCTCGATTACGTTTTCCCTCATGGGAGTATTTCTCGATCGAGAAACTGATCTAGCCCTCATTGCTTGTGAGCGCGTGAGAGCGTCTTCTACAAGTTTATGGAGATGTTCGATTGGAGTTGGCGTGCGCTTGTTATCAGCGATAATCTTCTGGCTATTTAGCGGAGGGACATTATGGCGTTTTTGGAAGGCTTCTTGATATGTAGACCTTGAGAGATCTTGAAAAGATCCTTGAGATTCATAAAGAAATTCCTTCTTCTGGTTCTCTATCTGTCTTGGAGGCTGGGTTTGGGGTTTGGCAGTGTCTTCTAGGTTGAGAGTTAGGTTTTTGGAAGGGTGGCTGGATTGCTGAGTTTTCTTTGGGGATTTTGAAAGGAATATTGCCTGAAACTCGATAAAGTTGATTTTTCCATCGTTATCTTGGTCATATCTTCTAAAGAAGGGTATCAGCTTGTCGATACTCAACGCAAAGTCGATGTGTTTCTTAAAGAACTCCAAAAGGTTTTTCTGGTCAACCGATGGTGCCCGGTCAGTGCTAATATTGCAAAACGCGAGATGGACGTCCCAGTCGGAGCTCTTGACCAGTGATTGGCGAATTGCGTTGATTTTATCATAATATGAGATTTCAAGTTGGAGGAGGTTCGCTAGCTGCTGATCGGCATCATTTAACAGAGATTTTTTGCCGAGGGCTTCGATGTATGTATGGCGACGAGCTGCCACTTGACGAAGGATGAAATTCGTGCTCGGAAGAACAGCGTCAAGGAAATCTGAATATGTAAGCTTACTATTCGAGCCTGAGTCAAAGGCTTCGATGAAAGCGGATATTTGGGTTTCCGAGCAGCGGATATGATATCTCTGCAGGAAGGTAGCGATATCAGTCGAGGTGATGTAGCCTGAAGTCAGGCGATCTATAATCTGAAAAGACGAATGAGGATCGAACTCCTCCACCTGAGCCAGCTTCAGCCGCTGAGACTCAATCTCGGATTCGCTTGCAGCGAAAATGCCCAAGAAGTCAGCGAGTAGGTGCAAAGTCTGAGAGGTAAGCATCTTCAGATGTACAGCTATATGATTGGCAAACAGATTACCGTTAATTAACAAATTAATAATTATATTGTTTTCCGCTCTCAATATCTCCCATTAAACTGAAAATACTTCATATAGCGAAACCTGTTTACATGAGATGAGATACATGGCAATTCTATAAATATTATTAGAAGTGCATTTCATTTCTTTTGAACTCTGAGGGAGATAAGCCTGAGTTTTGTACACCTATTAATCTATCACTCTACAGCAATTTCCCCTGAAAAGCTTTCATTCTTTAAATAATTATCTCATATTTCAGCAATTGAATAGTCATTCTATACCTCATAGATCTTTACCCATAAAATATTCAATTGTCAGCTCAAACATTTCAGTTTCAAAACAATTTTTCACAGAATTTCTGGAGCGATTAATACACGAACCAAGAGCTATTGTAACGTTTTTTAATTTATTGTCGGAGATTTTTTATAAAGAATTCAGCAAGAGAAGTTAATCAGACCCGAGTTTGAAATCAAATTGCAATGAACGCGATCAACGTAAACGATGAATACGAGAACGAGGTCCCCTACGACACCTCCCTCGATAAATACGCGACTTATGAGGACTACCTTGATGATCACATCACCAAAACGGATCTTTTCTACCTCGAGGACAGAGACCTCGCAAGACAGCTCGTCGAGTTGGGCCATCACGCTCGAGGAGGCGAGCTTTTGAGCAGAGAAACGTTCGAGGAGAAAAAAGCCGCTGCTGAAGAAGCTAAGAAGAAGGGAAATAAAGAAAAAACAAAGGCTTTGGCTCACACCGAGGTGCCTCCTGAGAAATATCGCGGAGATCCTTTCTTGGAGGCCTTGGAGAAGAGAGAAAGCGATATTTTGAATGGTCGGCTCATGTCTATTATTTTTGTGCGTGCGAAACCGAAGAATAATGAGATCAGTGGCTATATTGATTTAGAGCATCGACTGAAAACTGAAGATTTTAGACCTTACTTTGAAGGGAAAAAGAAGCTTTACCCTAAAACAACGGATCTGAGCTACTATAACTGGAATACCGGCGTCTGCGTCTCGAATGACTCGCCAAACTTTAAAGTGGATGCTAATAGTGGGATGCAAGGGTTGTTATTCAGAAACAAGAGAGATAGAAAGGTTATCAACGTTGATCCGAATAAAAAACAAGATGATGTGATGACGAGAGAGGAGATTGACCTCAAGTCCGGAAAATATGCGACGATGCAGGACGGAAAAAATACCACACAGGATGGAAAATCTACCACACAAGACGGAAAATCTACCACACAGGACGGAAAATCCAAAGACGATAAGGACAGTAAATCTGCTGCGGTGCAGGACTATATTCAAATTGTATTCTATGATCATAGAACCAGAAGGAAAAACTAGTGAATATTTCATATTTGTCGTAATGGAAATAAGTTTTTCATGTTAGTGGAGCATTCAAGTAGGAATGATTGTGCGTCGTTATCTATATACTGCTGGACTGAGAAATATCTTAAAGAGGAAAAGATATTTCCTATGTTTTAAAACTGCTTGTGATGACCTAACAAATTTTCTGAGATTCTCGAGGTTGAATTTGATTTATCTTATCGAAGAAAGGTCAGCCAAATGTTTTGCCATCATTTCAATAGATAATTGATTTTAAGCCGAGAACTCAACAACTAACAACGAAAGAGTCTATATATATAATATGAACAAATTAATATTTTCATATTCATAAGTAAGTTTTGAATGAGTAGCATGTGTGTGTAATATCCTTTACCCATTCCTCTGAGCAGGTAAGAGAGTATTATTCAGACTCTCTGGCGTTTTTCCGAGCAAACTAAGAAATCATTGTTGAAAATTTAATTCTATAGCATTTCCAGATATTAATAAGCAACTATTTGTTATAGAGGTAAAAAATGAATCAATGAGTGAAATTCGAAATTAAACTCGTATAATATTTTGTTAGAAGTCCATAAGATTGTCTCTCGCCTTATCTTCGAAAGGATTCGAGCTCAGCCAATCCGTCGGGTTCGGTTTTGACTCGAACGCATTCGGATTCCTGCCAATCGAGGATGAATTAACGGTATAAAGAGGATTAACTTTCGTCGCAGGGTAGCCGGGCAGAGAATTTTCCTTCCTCTGAGAGACTCCTTTATTTTTTGGGTCATCCCACCATTCTTCAAAAACTGGACCTTGTTTCGGTTTGGCCTCCACATCATCGAAAATCCTTGGTCGCCGACGAGGCTCTGTAGTTGATGAATATGAGCTAAAATCAGCAAAATCAGCTAGAGGCTGTGCTGATGCGTTCTCTTGTTTGGGATTAAAGTCCAAGAAATCTGATTCTAACTTTTCCCATTTTTTCTTCACTTCTTTTGCATTTTCTGCAAGAATCTCCGATTTTGTCTTCATAAAGCCACCAAAACCATTCGTATCAGTCGGCTTAGTGTCGAATATCTCTGCGGCATACCTATCAAACACCTCTTTACGATCATCCCGTGTCGGACTTGAATTTTCTTTGGTATCGTAGCTATATTTTTGCGTCTCGCGTGTCTCATAGGTAGATTTTTGAGTCTTGCGGGCCTGAGGCCATTCTTTTTCCTGTTGTTGGACGACCTCAGGCATCGTCTCCAAATCATATTCACCGTCACCATTGTAGATCTCATCACGTGCTCTTGCTTCTAATTCAGCTTCGCCGCTAAATTGGTTCCTCAAGACTTTTCTCCCTTCTTCCAAAAACTCCTCTAAAGCGCTCAACGCACCCTTTTTTTGTATGGGGACGTTTGTTAGATGGTCGTTAGCTGGACGAAGATGCGAAGGGAGTGATGCATTGGAGAAAGAGAGATCTTTGAGATATGAATCAATCAATGATGAAGCAAAGTGGCTTACTTTTCAGTTGCTCTCTGAGTTTTCTTGCGTTTTCTCTCTCAAACTCTATTCTTCTATCATCGGCTAGCAATTTTGCTAGTGTTTCTGCTCTGTCACGGACTATCGAAAGAAGGGTTTGCAAACTTCTAATATGAATAGGTGAATTACTGTTTTTCCCTTTTTCAATGCCGTTCTCCATCCATTCGAATGCAACCAATCCGCGAACGATCTCGATTTCGAGTTTTGCATCACTATAGCAGCGTGGTGCTCCGTTCTTTATCAAATAATCAAGAAGAATGAGTGTCTAGAGGCACACGAATGAATGATTATGCTTGAAAGAGATCAGCACTACCTTCTCCGTACTGCGAATTGCGACTCCATATAATTTGAGCTTTTTCCAAACGAAGTCCATAATGACTCGAAAATCCTCTCTTTAGGTGATTTAACATGCAGTCTAATGATAGATGTTTACTCGCTGAAGGTCTTATCAGCAATTTCTTGAAGTTGTGAATGAGGGACTTGCCAAATTTCGTCGCTGGTTGCTTCTTCCAGCATGATTTCTAGAGGAGACGGTCCCTTTTTCTTCCTAAGCGATCATGCTATTATTTTTTGAAATCGAAAATGGCTGGCTTACAGGATGTCGGTGACTTTCTGGAAAATGCTCATGAATTGTGAAATTGTCGTTAATAGTTCAACAATCCAAATCGGTATTTAATTTTTTGAAGAACCTCAGGATTTTTAACTCACAGAACTGAAAATTGTAAGAGTGAAAACTGATTCTGCATGGAAAAACCCAAGCTGATTTTCGTATTCAATTATCAGAGGGAAGTTCGGATTCCTTGTTCATAATTGGCTTCGAAATAAACATTTCCAGCAAATTCTTTAGCAAAACTGATGAAACCACTTAAAGAGACACTAAAACGCGACAAACTTGCTATTTGTTATTGTCTTAGTTGTTTAGAAGTAGATCCAGCTTTGAATTAAAAAATTGATTTTAAGTATTTTCACCGTTGTATGAAAACAAATAAGATGTAATAAAGCGACCTTTCATAATTGCTGAAAACGCATAATATTGACAATTTACCCTTGGTTGTTTTTTTTCTTTCTCTCTCTCTGCAAATTATCTTCTTGAGGCAAAAAAAAGAGCTTTTAGCATGAAAAAAATCTAAAGTGCACTTACATGGATCAATGTAATTACAAGTCCTTCCGCGTGATATTCGAGTCAATTACTCAACTGCGCCCATAATTTAGTTGCGTTCTCATCTGTGAAACTCAGCTATTCTCTCTTTCCCATTTGTTCGCATGAATATTCGGGGGATTTATTAGGTGAGTGCAATTTTAGAGCAAATTCATCTTTATCCGTTTTTGCTAATTAGATACCGATATTGAAGAAATTTGAACCTTCTCAACTATAGCAATTAAAAAGTTGCGAATATAAACATCTTTCAGCTCCAGGCCATGAGCAAGATCGTTGTAGAAACTATCCCTCAAAGGACAAAATTAGAACACTGGGTGCTCCTTATCCTCATGGGTACTGTCAGCTTTGGCTGCAGCTTTGTTTACGACCTTCCTCAGGCTCTCCAAACGCAATTTCAGAGCAAACCTCTGGATCTCGACTACTCCGAGTTCGATTTGCTTTATTCGGTGTATTCAATCCCTAACGTCATACTTCCCATCATTGGAGGGCTCTTGACAAAGATGCTGGGAGTAAAACTCGGAATAATCATATTTTCATTCTTGTCCCTTCAAGGACAAGTGGTGTTCACTCTCGGTGTGTTCTGGAAGGACTATCGGTCCATGATCCTCGGCAGAGTGATATACTCTCTCGGAGCAGAAAACCTGTATATAGCTCAATTAGCAATGGCGGTTCAATTATTCTCGAAACAGGAGCTGACCTTCGTATTGGGGTGGAACAATAGCGTAACCTACTTCGCAAATGTGATTAACGGACTTTTCACGCCTTATTTATATTACTACACACGGAAGCTGTGGGTGCCATGTTTATTCGGAGCAGTTCTCTGTGTGATTTCGTTAGTGTGTGCATATTTGATCGTGTACGCTCATAAAGAACCGGAAATACCCAAGAAAGTGCCTGAACCTGAAACCGGGAACCATTTGATTGAGTTCAAAAACCAGTTTCTTAGGGATATAAGAAAAGTTTCGACGTTGTTTTGGGGACTGCTTTTCTACTATATGATAACTTTCCCAGGATTTAAAGCGTTCACGACGAACATGAACGATCAAGTGCATAAAAGATTTGGTTTTAGCAACATCGCGGCAGGTCAGTTGGGTTTGCTGTATTATTTACAGCTCATTATTATCTCCCCTCTCGTTGGTACATTGACGGATACTCATGGGAAACGGCTGCTCTGGTTAACGATCAGTGGGACGACAGCGTTATTGGGACATATGCTTTTCGCTTGGCTTAGAACGCAAGCAAACCAAGGCTTTATCGTCATCGTGCCGCTGCTTCTGCTTGGGTCTGCTGACGCTATTTTTGAAACAACAAGCTGGTCATGTCTCTGCATCGCACTCGGAGAAGAATTGACGGAGATGGGTTTTGGTGTGGCTACTGCCGGGATGAATGCTATGACGGTTTTTGTGCTGGTGCTTCTCGGGAAGATAGGTGATGACTCGCGTCAAATAAATTTCGGTTATTTCTATTCGGAGTTGTTTTTGGAAGGATTAGCTGGGGTATCGTTGATAATTCTGTTGATTGTAGCGGTGTTGGATTATCGTTCTGGAGCGAAATTAGATAGAAACTATGCTGACGAAGGTATTGAGATAAGGGATATGCCAAAACAAGGTGATGCTGAAGATGATGGAGAATATTTGACGGCAGACAGTGACTAAGGGATCTGAGCGTCGATTTGAAATATTTAGAGGGAGAGGCCGGATTACATTCATTCATGCATACTTGTTTTGAATTGTATTATTTCTTCAAATGTGAGATCTGAGTTTATTTCGCATGCTTTGTAGATATCCTTGGACATTCGCAACTTCATGCCGAAGAGTAATATCTCCTTTTTTATAAATTTGAAGCTTCCTAGATTAATTTATAATATTTAGAGGGTTATAGACCTTTATAGTGTGCCAATGAGACGATTGAGACGAGATTTTGTGCAAAGATGCATCGGAATTAGGCAAATAATTTGCAATCTCTATTGGAAATTACGATGCAGAGAGTAAGAATAATGTATTGTCAAGATTTTATCTTCCGAGATTTCTAAACCCTTTTTCACTAACTTAGCTGCGAATGCGTCAGAAAAGGAATTCTTTAAACACTGTAGAAAAAAATTTACAGAAGGAAGTTGCAATCTAAATTTTTGAGAAGAATTGAAACCGACGCTCAGAATAACTTCATACCTATGTGCTATTATCCAATTGAATAGTAAGTTCACGCTTGCCTTCCAGTCTCTCTTATCAACCGTCGAAGCGTGTGCTCTATGCCACCTAAGTAAAAATATGGATTTATCTCGAGATGCAATAATAAATCAAAGCATCTGTTTATCAAAATTATACAAGGCTCTAGCAAAAAGAGCACAAGACATCATTTATCTAAAATTAGTCTCTATGCAGTATATATTAACTTCTTCAAGTTGAAAAATTATGAATCAGCAACATTTTTCATTAAATAGGTTCTCAACAGTTAACTCTCCATCCGCAACGATGGACATGTCTTCTATACGTAAGTCTACAACAGAATCGATGATTTGGCTACTTGAAAACCCAAACAAAAAAAAAAGAAGCAAAATTGATCGGGAATACATCCAATTTTAGATTTATTTATTTAAGTCGTAAAATATTAGAGTTGCTTCTCAGAGAAAAAACAAAGTGTAGTATTAAGCCAAAATATTTACTTAAATTCAAATTGCATCTTCCCTCGGATTAGTCTTCTAAGAGTTTTTTTAAAAAGCTAAGAGAGTCAAAATAACCATACATCAGATGCCATGTATCGAGGCCATACCTAGAATAAGTCAGATGTGACTGCCTTTACTGATTGTTAAAAGTTTCTCGAAAATAAATGCATAATGTGCGCTTCACGGAAATAATACTACAATTTATTTGTTATTGTACGTACTAGAGACTGCCGAGCATTAATCCATTTCAATACTCAGAGATACCACACCACTTATTGCTTTCTCAACAAATATTCCATGTATGATAGAATTATCAGTGACAAAATCTCGCTTTCTCTAAAAGCTGTGACTACCCTAAATCCTTTAATACGGTCTCTGGTTTCTAATGTCGCTTTGAAGTCGCTACTTTTTGATAAGTGGGAGAAGCCTTGAATAAACGGCGCAAAATAAATTCGACTTGCTCTTTTAAATCCCACGTTTGTTTAAGAATTAAAAAATTGTAGTTGTGAATTAAGACCAATCACTCACTCATAACAGACTTAATCGAATCATTAATACAACGAAACTGGACTTTGTATTAGAATATTTATTAATTCTTCAAAAATTGCGATGCTGATCCATTTTGCGTCATGTTGTCCATTGGAGGTGGACTCAAGAAGCCCTAGACAACGGGGGGCTATTCCAAAATCATGTAAGCTCGTATGCCCTGCTTCTGTTTCAGGAGGTTCCATTTCTGCGTTTATTATATTTTCATTGCTAATCAATTTTCTGGAAAGGAAAGTTATTCGGCCATCTCATGATGGAGCTAGAACTCCAAGAAATCGTCGGCTAGCAGGTAGTGCACAGCATAAAAATTCAAAGCAAGAAAGCGTTTGCTCATCGAGCAGTTCTAAATTAATTTCCTCTTGCCTTGAGTGCTAAGAAAAAGTGGGTCCTTGCATTCTTGCCCAAGATAAGTCTAAAATAATCGGAGATAATACCCAAAGTCTCTGAGTCTAGAGTCGCAGAAAATAAAAACGTACTTAGCAAAGGAACCACTTTCGCATGAATTGCTGAAGGAAATATTTAGAACTGCAAATTGAGCGACTGATAATCTTTGTAATGAATTTGAGTGCAATTCCGTCAAACCAGCTTAATGAGTGAACATCGATCTAGCGACGAACGACATGTTTTGAAATCATGGAATTCCTGCCAATGCAAACCCTCTGCCGAGGGCGCACTGATCAGACAAGAGGATGCTATTTTTTCTAAGAAGCAACGGTACCTCTTCTTATTATAAGTTGTATAAAATCTTTTTTTAAAATTTCTCGATCTAATTGCTAACATTCGAAATGCACATTGAGAAATATTGGACCGCTGAAATACATACATCTACAGATAGTTAACTACATACTGTTGTATCTTGTTTTTCATTTGACGAAATTGTAGTTTCTGAAATGCGCTTAAATTGGATTGTATTCGTTTTGATAAGGAGATAAAACTAGTATTGATTTCATTACGTGAGAAATTCTGCTTACTATTTAATCAATGAAACTCCCAATTAGTTATTTGTAATTCGACGTTCTTCTGTTCATGTGCTCTTGATTTTGTAAAAAAAAGTCAATTCTTCTTTGAATTGTATATATATCTAATTCCCTTTTCTGTATGTTAGAGGAACTTCTCTCTGTTCAGGAAATCAGAATTGATGAATATCTCACAAGAGAGTTTCAGAACCATGAGAGTTACCGTTAAGAATATTGTAACAAAAAATAAATAGAATCCACCGTTTTTCCACTAGCATTTTAGTCCTTGCTCCTCTCATACTCCAAAACCGAGTGTGAATCTCATATCTTGATAACAAATATGAGGAAGGAATTACGTATGGTAATATATATTAATTAGATCCCATCTATAAATAGCGAAACCGTTTTGCTTTAGTTTTCTTCGATGGAAAAAAATGCTACTCAAACAAATTTGACAAACCCATATCATGACGGCATATGAAGTGACAGTATTTCTCTCTCTCTTACCACCTTTCTTTGGACATCGTTCCTTATGATTGCGAATAAAAATAACTATAATGGCATGAACATTATCATGAGTATCGTCGAAATATAAAAATTTTATTGCCAAAGATCTTAAACCAGAGTACTATCCAGAAAACCAGGTGGGTCAGCATGAATTTTATATTGAATTTCAAATCCAAAGAATACAAAAAAGCATACGCTTCTAGCCTAAAGCTCTCTCTGGAAACCCGCTTGTGGTACGCAGTCGTTTCAATAATATTTTTCTTATCAGGTGAGCTCTATGTGTTAATCGCTGACGACGGCGCACTTTCTGGGATAATTGAAACTGTAGTTATCGTGGCATTATTGCTGGCAACCATCATAGCGATTTTGATTGCTAGAAAGAAGAAGTTAAGGCATCCAGGACGCTTTTTAGGTGCCATTGATCTCATTTTTATAACTGTTTTCAGTTCTTTCGTGGTCATAGAGGTAGTTGACGTTGACATCAGCACTACGCAGCCAGCTTTGCTCTTTCAAATGGGATATTGGTGGGGCATCTTCCTTTCGCTAACTAATTTGATCTCGGCAAATTGGTTGATAAAATGGATCCAAATGATCGTTTGTTGCGTTACTGTTGCCGTAAAACTCAGACTCTCGATAGAGAACCCATCCGTTCTCGCTGTTATCTCTTTAAACATTTTGTTTTTGAGCATTTGCTTCTACTACATCCATGAAAGGTATACAAAAATGCAATCTATCGAAAGATACCGAGCGAATTTACAAGCAGCAACTCTGAAGCAAATTATTGGAGATTTATACGAAAGCGTTATCATCTACAGCACGAGCCAGAGCAAAGTACTCTATATGAATAAATCAACTGACGACCTTCCGTTTTGGCAGTCCCAAAATTCGATTGATGATAATTTGAAACAGCTGAAGATATTAGCTATCAAGGATAGAGCAATCAATGTTTCTTCGGCAGTTCGTTGGAAGACGTTGACAGGAAAGGAGCAATTCTCTGAATTTACGAATGTCGCTGAGTTATTCAATAAAGTCAGCAACGAAAAGTTCAATTCGTATACAGAGCAAGAGCGTCGAACGAACTACTTAGTCGAAGCATCCTATTCGGTCACGACTGATTCTGAAAATGAGCCAAGCTCGTTTAGCATCCAGATTTTAAGCTGCGAATATGATGGAGAAAACGTATGGGCACTTATTATTAGAGATACAACCGAAAGAGAGACGATAATTGCCCTGAGAGATAATAACGAATATAAAACTCGACTTCTTGCCTCGGTGTCACATGAGTTGAGGACGCCGTTGAATTGCTCGATCACATTCACTGAAAAAGCGATTGAGCATAGACAGACTCCAGATTTCGTGAAGAATACCTATCTGAGGCCATCACTAAACAGCTGCAAACTGTTGCTGAATGTGATCAATGACATTTTGGATTTTTCTCAGATAAAAGCAAATAAAATCAGGTTAGTGTATGAAGAAAAAGATATCATTGAGACCCTTCATGAGTGCGTGGATCTCCTCAGTATACAGGCCGAAAAGAAGGGAATTTACATCAAAGCTTTGGGGAAAGAGGACTTGAAAGACAGGATCGTTAAGACTGACCACAATAGACTGAGGCAGATTTTATTGAATTTGCTAAGCAACGCGATGAAGTTCACTTACGAAGGAGGGATAACAGTGCGAATAACGGAACGTGTTCGCGATCTTGGCACTAGCAAGCATTCTAGAGTTATTAAATTCTCAGTCGAAGACACGGGCATCGGAATTAAACCCGAAGATCAGCTCAAATTGTTCAACGCCTTCGAGAAGATAGAATTAGGCGAAAAGAATAAAATGAACCCTACTGGAGTCGGTCTGGGGCTCTTAATATCAAATGACCTTGCAAGGAGCTTGGGTCCTCCAGATCGAGAGAAACCGATCGACCTCACGTCAGAAGTGGGGGTTGGAAGCAGCTTTGAATTCGAAATCCTCGACCAAGACTCCAGTAAGATCCACGTAATGGAAACCTTCAGGAATTTGGGTGTCCAAACGAAATTAAACAACTCAATACGAATTGAATATGAGCCGGAGATAAGCATCAACTACGAGCTGGTCAACTCGACGCTTTTTAAGTTGAATGACACGATGAGCTGCCTCACCAAAACAGCGAAGTATTTCTCGAATGAGAAATATGATTCAATCGATAATCTTGGTTCATGCAGTTGTCCTCCTGTACTAATAGCAGACGATGACATGTTTAACATTGCCGCTCTTGAAAGCATCCTTCATTCAAAGAACCTGATGACTGAGTCAGCTTTCAATGGGAAGATCGCGGTTGAAAAGTATTTGCAGCGGGAGAATAACAAGTGCGGTCAATATTGCAAGCCCTTCTCGATAGTTTTCATGGATTGTAACATGCCTGTGATGGATGGATATGTAGCGAGTAGCAACCTCAGAAAAATGATGGAAAAGAGAGAAGTTAGAGAATGCCCTATAATAGCATGCACAGCTTTGGTGCAACCATCTGAAGTGGAAAGGTGCTTAAAGAATGGAATGATTGAATGTGTGGGTAAGCCTTTGATGCCTGAGGTTTTGATGCGATTGCTGAAGAAGTACGACGTGCTTTTTTGAAAGTGGTTTATTTTCATTTAAAGGGATTTTTTAAGGCAGATGCAGATATCAATTTATGAACAGTTTTCAGTGCTTAGATCCGAGAAATAACTGTATATTGAACGATCTGTCTTAAGGCTCTAATGTTAATTCAGCAAATTTTTTACAAACAAATCGCTGTAAGTATATACCAATAATTGCTTATAATAAAATTTGACCCTGAAGATTTATAGTCTTATTCATCTATATTGAGACAGGCTTTTGAAGTAAGCCAGCTGTACTTTATTTCTGCAGACTCTCTGGTAGTTTTAAGGTACCAGAATCAAAGAAATAAATGCATTGACGAATGAAAGATGGATTATTGCAAATTGCAATCTAGTTACAATACGCAATAATTGAACCAGAGAGCAGATTTGGTAAATAGAAGGACATGAAAATTTATATTTGAAGCTCTAGGATTCAGTCAAGCTAAATTCGCAGCTGCTATTGAGACTCGAATTCAATATTGTAGACACTCTCTCCGCAAAAACATCACATTGAAAACTTCTTCTCTCTATAATCTTCAGAAATAATAAGACTCACTATGATTTTTTGATGCTCTTTTCGAGCAGGGTGTTCGCAGAAATGAAAATTTTTTTCTCCTTCAGCAATTTACAAGACAACCTAGCCAATGAAGGCTCTCCTACCTTCGAAGTTACCGATCAATTACTATCGCAGATATTAGTAGAATGTCTCCATATTCTTTTGGGATAAAACTCAAAATCTGCTTCGTAAAACTTTTTCAAAGATTTACAATTCGTTAGAAAATTCCTAGATCCTTGGTTATCACAATTCAGCTCGATTTCGAACACTTTATTTCGAATGAAGTTATTCTTTTCCGCATTGCTGGCCCATCAGACTCATCAACATTGCCCCTTCACTACTGTTATCAAGAATATTCAATCATTCATCAAAATCGAGACCTCTCAGAAAAATCAAGGCTTTGCACGCTTTGAGTTTTGAGACAAGAAATGAATTTTTTTTATGCAAAGAGTTCTGCATTGACTCATTAATCTGTAGATAGATATGCAATAAATTTACACTGATTAAACATCTTAAACCTATTCGGGGAATATATCTACAAGGATGATGAGATAATGAAACAATCTCCTACGAATCAGCCTAATAAGTGAAGAGAATGGTAGTAGAGGAGATGAGCTGTCTTTGGCTTCACTCAAGACCTTTCTAGACCTTGTTTCAAGGATTTAAGAGTGATCAAATTAATTGTATCAACTAATTTGTTAATTCTGAAAATCAACAAATTTGTTTTCATGGCTGACTCTTGAATTTTAATTTACAAGATTGGACATCCATTCAAAAGACGTATTACCAACTCATTGATTTGCTCAATCTTGCTCATAGATCTCTTGATCTCGATTCGATCTTTTGAACCCGAGTCGATCTTTGCATGATTTCACTTAAATTTCATGATTCATGTCGAACTTATGTAGTTGGAGGATAAGCAAGAAACGCATGCTTACTTCGCTTGCTTCACGATAGAAGCTCACAAATCCAAAAAGAGGATTTTTAAAAAAATCTGCTACATTTTGGTGAAAACCAATTACCCCGGTAGGAATTTGAGTTCTTGAATCAAGAAGAAATTTAAATCAAAGCGGAACTTTTAACTATTATAATATCTTTGAAATTCGTAGAGCCAAAATCTAACTGTCGATTTGGCCAAAAAGCCAAAAATGCAATTGCATTCACTTCTTCTAGCCTGAATTTACACAGTCACGAGGGAAAAGACTCTATCTTCCCAAACACCGGTTAAAATTGTTAATCTTCCACTTCCATTATGAAATTTTCTTCTGCATCAGCAATTAATAGAATTAGGTGAATAGAGCAATCTCAACAATTATTCATTGTAGACTAACATTAATGTAAAGCCCCTTTTTAGCACAGAATACAATTATGTAAAAGTAGTTTTAAAACATTTCCATGCGTCCCTGTTATTTAAACGCGGTTAAGAGAATTAAAATAATAATCATTTTGGTATATCCAAAAAAAGTGCATCTTTTTACTTGCAAATGGGAAACGCAGAAGTCAAGGGATTTTTGAGCTCAAACGAAGACCCTTCCGGCTATCTTCAACAGTTCATGAATCTCGAAGTGCTGAGCCACGGTCAGTTCCTCGCAGACCGCTGGATCACCTATAATGTCGAGAAAAACAAAGAATATCAAAACTTTTTCGATTGGAGCAACGTGCAGAGGGTACAAAACCCCGAACAGATCGGAGAGAACATCCGCCTCCAAGAAAACAAAGAAAAATTGCTCGTCGGCAAGCTTCCTCCTATGATTTCTCCTGATCTCTTGAATCCGACCTTCTTCGACGATGTCCAGCTTCCTTTCTCGCCTTCAGAAGTCGTCGATTTCAAAGACCTCCAGAACAAGAAGTTCCTGATCTTATACAAGTTCTTCTACATCATGCAGAAGCACCGCAAGCAAGAACAGAACCCAATCAACTCTCTCAGGACTGCATTCAAGTCTGAACTCCCAAAAGCCGCTGAGGTCGGTATCCGCAGTGGCGTCCACCTGATGATCTCGCTGCTGCGAGAAGCCGTAAAACATAATCAACAATTATCCGATGATACATTGAACTTCTTGCTGGATTTATTCGTTGATGTGAAACCGCTCAGTCTTTGGGGTACCAACCAGATTGATATCGTATTGGACAAGTCTCTTCACACTGTCGCTGACTATCTCGAAGAATTGATCAGCAGCGAGAAGACCTCACCTAGCAGCAAATGCAAGGCTCTGAAAGTGCTGTTTTCGCTCGGTTTGCTCAGAGGATCGCTTCCAAATCTCCTCTCCGTGGTTGCTCTTCTCCGAAAATATAACATTGAAGTTGACCTTACCCGCGAACTCAAGCTCTTGAAGCTCGAGAGACCTAATACTAAATTCGATTTCGAGAAAAAGCTCAAGGCTCACACAAAAGTGTTCTTCACCAGCGCCGCTGGCGACGCTCAGCCTGAAAAATCTCCAAATGTCTCAATGACAACCGATGGCAAGTACATCTATTTGCACAGTGAGATCGAAGGTCTCATGAAAATCGGAACAGGCTATGGGTACACGATGTTTGGCAAGGTATACAAGCACGTGAAAGAGTACCGCCTCAAGGAAAGAGCAACCCTCGCCTTTGTTCTCGGAAAGCTTTACTATCGTTCTTCACGAATTGGTCCAGTTCCTCTTATCGAGTTAGACCCAGACACTCTCGAAGAAACTGGCAATCAAGTGCATTACGATTCCCTGGCTCCGAACTCGATCTTCGGTGAGATGACGAACCCAGAAATCGAATTCCCTATTCAAACCGCCGCAGAAATCGAAGCTAAAGGCAACCAAGAATTGAAAAGCCCTGATAAAGTCAGCAGCCCTACGGTCAAGGGCAAGGGCGGTGCAACTGAGACGGGAGCACAAAACCGTTCCGCTGCGCTGAAGAGAGACTTGCGATTGATGAGACCAGCTCAACGCTCTCCTATGTTCACCGATGGAAGATACGTCTACATTGTTTCTCAATGGACCGTCGATAGTCGAGGAAGAGGCGGCGGTGGAGACTCCGACGACGAAGACGAAGGTGAGAATCAAGAGGCTAAGCAAGCGAGATACGGTGTTGATATCTATGACCCAGTCCTTGATTTCGAGCACGTCAGGACTGTGGAGCTGTTCGACCCTAACCTCGTCGAGGCTAAAGATTCGCAGAAATCTCGTCAGAAAGCAGCCTTGACGACTAAGGCTCTTGATCAAGCTAGCTTCACGACCAATGGATCAGAATTGCTTGTTGGATGCCCATCTGGCACCGATGAATCCACTGAGGCAAGATACAAATACTTCTCTCTCGCAGACGGCAAATTGAGAGCAGTCAACGTTTGCAAGGAGCCACACCATTTCACCAATGTCTGCTATGACAGCTACAATAACGTGGTTTGGTCGCTCAATGACACCAAGAAAAGCTTTGATACTCTCTCTTGCTTGAACAATGGATCAGTCGCTGAACCAGTCTCCTTCCCTGAGGAAAGCGAGTTCTACGTTGCTTTCGATAATAGACAAATCATCGACCTCGCGAGCGGAGGTGTGGGACTCCAACACCAAGGAGAAGACACGAAAACAAAAGAAAAAGATGAGAAGAACAAGGAGGAAATTCAACTTTTGATGAGCATGGGCTTCCATGACGAAGCCGATGAAAAAGAAGTCGAAGAGATCAAACTCGAAGCCTCAGAGAACACAGTCACCAGAAGCAAGGCCACTCAGCTCTTCATCCTCGCAAATATTGCGAGACTCGCAGATGGCTACGCCAGTCTCAAGGACATGGAGACCACTGACGTCGCTCAAAACATCAGAAAACCATACTGTATCCATCTCATCAAGAAGGTCTTCAGATACCTCGAAGAGTTCATTGACCACTACAGCCGCAACTTTTTCGACGTCTTGGAGTCTCAGATGACCGAGGAAGTGCTTTATGATCAATGCTCCTTCCTCTGCACCCTCAGAGTGTTGAAATATAACTTGGCTGCTCTGGAAACCTACTCAGAGTCACTCAAAACCCTCGGACTGAAAGTCCTCAATGAGAAATTCCCTGCTAAACTCCAAAAGTTTATCTGGAGAATCTTGGAGATGGTACCTTTGGAAGCAGGCGACTACGAGGACGTCCGCAAAGCCGTCTACAATGAGTCACTGAGCATTCTGCAATACGCTCTGTCCATTATCTTCCCAGATATCGGCAGCATCCTCAATCTGCTTAAGACTCACATGAAAGACCTCAATAAGAAACTCAACCGCGATATTACCACCTCAGTTCTCTTCTGGCTGAAGTCGAAGGACCACATCGCGAAATTGGTCTCCCAAATTCTTCAAAGCTCTGAGCAAAGCTCGCCATTCATTAAGGAAATCAAAGAGCTCGTTAACGAAATCATTAGTTGGGAAGTTCAGAAGTTCAATGCCTATCTCAGAGGAGTTACTGAATGGGATAAGTTCCCTGCCTACCAGCCTGATGAGCTTATCTCTACCTCAATGAGCTTTGTGATTGAGTTCCAAAAGGAGATATTGTTCCAGCTCGGCCAGAAAGTCCAAGAGAAGAGCACTGAGCATACCGCCATTCACCAGACAAACTCCGATTTGACTGAAGCTCTGAGCAAAAACGGAATTTTAATCAATTTCGAACTCCAAAACACCCTCTCTCGCCTGGGTCAGAAGATCATTGAGTACTTTGATCAAGCAGAAAAATCTGGCAAGCTTAACGAAGAGGAGGCCGACAAAAAGACTCCTTCTGCCTTGTTGAAGTATAAGAACAAGTCCAAAAAGAAGAAGAGTAAGGATGAACTGATCCTCGACGCCTATCAAGATCTCTGGGAGCAGATTTGTGGCATTTACACCGAGAAAATCCATTTCTCTCAGCTGTTGAGCTTCCAGTTGAACACTCTTGCCCTGCTCTCATCTAATTTCATCATTGCTGCAAGAACCTTGAAGAATATCACCTTCTTCCTAACATCACTTAACGGTCTCTATGACGTGAGGAAAAAGTTCAATCAAGACGCTCGAGAGTCTCTTGCGACCGCCACAATGGAGCGCCAATTGGTCTTCGAGTCAGTCCATCCTCCACCTCGAGAATCTGGAAAGAAAGAGAAAATCACGATTCCAGGAGCAAAAGAGTTGAAAGTCGTCTTCGACCCTCAGTGCGATCTGAGACAGCATCACGAGTGGGTACAATTCTTCAGAGACGAGCATATGCGCCAGTTCATCACCCAGAGACTCGATCGTCCTGAATCTTGGCCAAAGAATGAACTCATCATCAAAGGAGACTCTTTCTGGTTCTATTTCCAGAGAAATCAGTTCTCTGATGCTCCTAACTGGGGATACAAGTTCACGGTCTCGGCGTCCTTCAAGGAGAGCCAAGAAGGAGACTGGCTTACATCGCTTCATCGAACGACTTGCTGGCTTGCGGGCAAATGCGCTGGACAATTGATCAACGGTTCCGCTTTACAGCAAGCGATGTTGCAAGATGAGGAGCAGAAATACAACTCGCTCTTGACCTCGAAATTATTCAGCGGTGGTATGGAAAAATGCTATTTCACTGGAGGCAAAGAGGGTATCTGGGTTCAACTCGGTGATATCATCAATGATTTCGAAGCTGGACATCTCAGTGACTATTTATCTGGAGAAATGACCGAAGTCGAAAGAGAGGAAGAAGAGTTCCTTCTCAGCATTATATACCCGAAACGAGACGTTCAAATGGATAAAACGATCGAATTCATTCAAAAGCTTTTCTCTAAGGAGGCGTTATGGGCGAATCTTGGTGGAGAGAATGGTATTAGATGTGTCAGAGCCGCTTACTCTGTCATTATCAAGCACGCCGGGCTCATCAACGACCTCAAAGAAGCCATGATTGAAGTTGAGCTTTGGGACGAAGCAACTGGAAAGCCTTCACCAAATCTCAAAAATCTCGTGAAAAAGTGGGCTTCAGCCAGCAGAATGAGGCAATGGCTCGTTGAAAAGAGAAAAGACATTGACGATCGCGAAGAAAAATTAAAGCAAATGACACAAGCGACTCAAAAGCAAGCAAAACCAATCGCAGGAACAAAACGAAAAGGAGGAAAAGGCGGTGTTGAAGACAAAAAGGAAGAGACAAAAGAAGAAACAATTCAAACTGAAACAAAAGACGATGACCCTATCAGCCAAGGCGGCATGCAAGTCAGAGACTCTGAGGAGATCATCCAGAGAATGATCGACCAAATCGTGAAGAAAGCCGAGTTCTTGTGCCAGCTCATTCCATCCAAGCATTGGTCACAGGACAGAACTGAGAAGAAAGAAAAGCAATTACTCTTCAGAGCCGCGTCCAAGAAAGACGATGAAGTCAACAAAGAAGAAGAATGGAAACGCCGACTTCATCAATGGAAGTCTGTGAGACAGGCTAAGCAGGTTTACAAGTCTTTGGAAGACGAGAGCCAAGAAATACAAGTTACTCTGAACACTTCAGTCTTGCTCACCCTCCAATCTGCTGTCTCCATCAAGAGACTCAGAAAACAGGTTGAGAGCGCGTATTTGAGAGCTATCTGCCGTACCATCGGTCTCAATGCGTTAACTTCGATCCTAACAGGCGTAAAGAGCTCCCTCTTCAGACAGGACGTTGTGGGCTGGTTATGCACTTCGTTGAGAGGCAACGAAAACAAAATTTACCACTTTACCGATAACTTGCAGGGTTGTGGACATTTCCTTGAATCAGCCGTGAACACTGCCTTCAAGAACGTGATTGTCGCAATCATTAAATCGATGTCAAAGAGCAACGAGACTGAAGAAGTCAACTGCATGCTGGAGGCTCTGAAATGGAAGTACCATGGTGATGATCACATGTTCCTCTCTGAAATTGACCTGTTTGGCGTCCTCAGAGGCCAAGAACCACAGCAACTGCTCAGAAAAGCTTGGGGACAGAGTTTGGATACTGAAGCTCCTGGCAGAGTTGACCCTAAGCTGGTCAAGAACCTCATCAAATTGTTTGAGACAGTTGTGATCCTCTGTGTTGGAAAGCTGAACTGGAGCGGCCCTGAACAAAAAGCAGTAGCGTCAAAGAAGGATAAGATCCCATCGCTCGAACGCCATGTGTCTGCTGTTGATGAGTACTCCGTGGAAATCCTGATTAGACAAGCATTCCAAGTACTTTTCGCTGAATTGGAGGATGCAGATAGCAATTATTCAAAGTACAGCGGAGTTGATTGGAGAATTTATAACAGAGTTAAGGCGATAAACGAGCATGAACTCGTCAAAAACGAAAAGAGAAAGCAGAAACAAGCCAAAAAGAAAACAGAGCCTGCTACAACGGCCCCGACAGGAGGGTTATTCCAACCAGCGTTTGGCTTCGGCTCTGCACAGCCAGCTTACAACGAGGATGAAGATGAAGATTATGATGGTCAAGCACCTTCAACTGGATTCGGCTTTCCGCCTCCCACAAACCCTGGGTCAGCTAGACCTGCTCAGCGAACACAGCCAAAACCTGAGAAGAAGGAAACTTACTCAGATGAAGAGCTCGATCCAGAAGAGGAGCAATGGCTGAAAGAAATCCAAGAGGAAGAGAAAACCGGTATCGAGCCTGAGGAAGAGTCGAAAGATGAGGCGAAAAAGAAGAAAGCGAAAGAAGAGGAAGAATCTAAAGAGAAAGACGAGAAAGCCAGTGAGGAAAACCAAGCTGATGATGATGAGGAAAGAGCTCTCCGTAAGCAGAGACGAAAGCTGTACACTTCGCTTGTCGACCGCGAAAAGAGAATCTTGAAGGAGATGCAATCTCGCTTGTACAGCCCTGACTTCCTTTATAAGTTGATTGCTCTGATCTACAAATGCGTCACAATGGGCTCTGACAACGTTTCTGTGGTCATCGGAAATCCGAAATATATTTCCGTTCTCTTCTCTCTTCTCCGACACTCTCCATCCTCGCATCAAATGCTCATCACGAAAACGATCGAGGCTCTCTTCTTGACACTCCCACATGAGTTGTTCACCGACTCAATTTCTGAATTACAGACCAAAATCGCTCTACAAGAGAAAGAGAGCGGCTCCATGCAAGTTGTGAGGTATTTCCTCAGCGTGCTTGTGGATGTTCGTCGAAAAGTCTTCGAACACGCTCATGAGTCACAAGGAGCTTTCAGCGTGTCATGCGAAGTCGTAAGCCTGATCAGACAGCTGTTATCTAGTCCTAACTGGGGCAAATATGTTGAATCTTGGATCACAGATTCAGTCAAGTCAAATGACGCCCTTATGAAGCAAATCGCATTTGCTGTCCTTGGTGGTGACCTAAACGGTCTGAGAATCGGAGGCAAGATGATGATTTCTACTAACAACAGAGATGAAATCTTTGCCGATAACATCCTCTTGAAACAAGACCTCGTTTCCCAACCAGATGTCGCCACTATTGTCGGATTTACTGTGGAATACGTTGAAAAATTGAACGAGGAAGAAACCAAAAAACGAGCTAAGGCAAAGCCAGCTGATAAAGAAAAATGGAAGATTCGCATGGATATTGGGTCTACCACCTCTAATCTCAACCCATTGGCCTTGATCCATAGCACCATCAGCAAAGAAGTCAACAACTTCTCCACAATCGAACTCGCTGCTGTGAACCGATTCAACTGCTTCGCTATCGACAGCTATCCATTCCAACCCGAAACCTATGACCTCAGCAAGAACCCTTCAGTCCTGCTCCCAGTTTACACATGGGCTGCCTCTGACAAGGTGCCAAAGGACACTAGCAACCTCTACTTAAGAACTCTGGCCATTAAGTCCTTCAACACCTACACCAAAACCCAAGAAAACGCTTTCTTGCTCTCCTCTAAGCATAAAGACTTGGTAGAATCAATTTTGAACCTCGCCACTAGCAGCGTTGTGTCTAGCCAGCTGATGAACCTTGAACTCACTGAAGAGAAGCTATTCAGACTCTTGCAAGCCAGTTGTGAAAAGGGACTCACACTGAACGACCTTCCTTCACTCTGTGCTACCGTAAAGAACAAGGAACTCGAGATCTTGCTCGGAAAAGACTTATCAACGATGAAATTCAACATTCAAGGCGGTTTCAATCTGCACACTGTGAAGAAGCACTATGAGCTTATGCGATTAGAAAATCCTGAAGAGCTCTTGAAGAGAAAGGACCTTCCAACTTTCATTGCCGATAGAGCCGTGATGGTTGAGTCTCAAGACATCCAGAGATACCCTGAGATTATCTTGAATGCTGCTATGGTGATCACTTACAACCATGACATGCAGAAGTTTGCTGATTACTATGATCAAGTCTTCACCCAAAAGAAGGGCGGTGAAGAGACTAAAGAAAATGGAGAAGAAACGATCTCCCTTACCAAAGAAGAAATTCCTTCAAAAGATAAAGCTAAATTCCCGAAGTGCTTGATTAATATCTCCGAAAGAGCCTTCTTCAACCTCCGCAAAGAATTCGAATTGCAAAGCAAGAAGGATTATAAGGACGTTTTCGAGAATAAGGATATGTTGGGAGAATTGATTGAATATGGATTCCCTAAGGAAACCGTCGAGAAGTACCTCCTCGAACATCCTGGCCATTCGTTTGATGTCGTAGTAAACGAAATCGTAAAGATCATCGAAACTGAAGAGGCGGCGAAAAAGGCGAAAAATAAAAAGCCTGATGAAGGACCCCATGGCCCTGGAACAGGAGGTGGCTTCAGAGCGGCACCAGGAACAGGGTTCCCTGGTTTCAGACCAGCACAATCCGGCGGTTTCGGCGGCTTAGGAGGTGGAGGATTCGGTTTCCCAGCAGCTCCAACTCAAGGATTTGGAGGCGGTGGATTTGGTTTCGGAGCTCCTACGCAAGGATTCGGGCAACTGCCAGCGTTTGGCCTGCCAGCGACGACGGCACTCTCTAAAGGTAAAGCTAATGAAGAAGGAAAAGATGAAGATGAAGAGGCAAAGAACGAGAAAGAGTTGGGACCTGTAGATCCTGAGAAGGAAATGGAGAAAGAGAAAGAAAAGAAATTGAAAATGCTCAAAGGCGAACTCGGTGGCGAAGACCCTGTGGTTAAGAAGATTGCAGAGAATGCAACTCAAATGCCAACGATGATTGGCTTTGGCGGCCCTCAAATAGGAGAGATAAAGGCTGAACCATTCAAGGTCGCGGAAGAAACGAAAGAAGAATCACCTGTAAAACTCGTCGGTTCTGGGGAAAAAGAAGAGGCAAGCGAGCCAATTAAAAAGATTGCAGAGCAAGCAGCCACAATTGAGCCTCAACAAACTGGCTTCTTTGGACCAAAGGCCACAACATCATCACCCTTCGGATTTGGACAGGCTCAGCCAGCAACTGGATTCGGTGTACAGGCTCAGCCAGCCTTTGGATTCGGTGCACAGACTCAGCCATCAACTGGATTTGGTGTACAGGCTAAGCCAGCCTTTGGATTCGGTGTACAGGCTCAGCCAGCAACTGGATTCGGTGTACAGGCTAAGCCAGCCTTTGGATTCGGTGCACAGCCTCAAGCACAACCTTTTGGTTTTGGTGGACCTGTAGGTGATTCCAACCAGCAAGCTCCAGTCAAGAAAGAAGAGAGTGGAGACGGAGAAGACGGCAAGAAGCCTAAGCAAGCCGCTGAGCAGGAAGAACAAATAATCTTCGATTCTGATGATGAGGATGCAAACGGCCCTCAAGATGACTTCGACATTGAGAAAGAAGATCCAAATCCATGCTTCAAATGCCAAGGAGAGAAAGAGCTTCAAAACGTTAGCGAACAAAGAAATCGCAAGTACGACGACCTCATCGCTTTCGAATCGATGAACCAGATCGGAAAGCTTATCCTCTTCAAGCAATTGAACTACTCCCTTACCATCCTATACGCCAGAAGAATTCTCCTCAACCTCGTTGAGAAATGGTCAGATGACATCCCAATGTACTTCATCACCGACAGCAAATACCACGCCAAGTTCATCGCTTTCCTCAAGCTTGTAGTCAACGAAGCGATGCTCTCTTCAGGAACTTTCTGCAACAACAACTTGATTCTTCACGTCCAGAAGATCTTGAACGCTCTATTCGCCAAGGAAGCCGGCAACCCAGAAGTTGCCAAATTTATCGACGTTTTATTGGCCGAAAGCGTTTTTAAGCCTCTCGAAGAGTTGGAAAAGAGCTATGTGACTAAACCTGCTGTTGGAGCCAAGAAAGCTGCTAAGACCGAGAAAAAAGACGACAAGAACGCACCAACCGTTAAATCCTACTCCGGTAGGGAACTCCCTGAATTCGAAATCGACCGACCTTCTCTTGAGTACTCCATTCTGATCGCCGGGTTCTTCCTCAATTCCGACAAAGAATTAGTCTCAAAGCGAGTGCTTAGATTCGATATTCTCTACAAACTCTTCGGACTTATTCCAGTAATTAAAAACAATCGCTCGCTGTTGTGGGGAACTCAAGTGTTCGCGCTGAACATGATTGACAGATTCATTTCCAACGTCTCTCAGATTGACTTGAAAGCCCCTGAGAACCTGCCACACCTGCTTCTCTCGCACCAACATGTCATTACGCTTCATGAGTATTTCTATAAGCTCAAGCAAAGAGAGAAAGAGGACTCGTTCTCTCGTAGAACTCAGATTCTGAGTGAAATTTTGATCAACCTCAATAGACTGCGCCGCGCGATCACAAGCGTGGATTCGAACGCTATCGTTCCAGCTGGATCCTCTGGTGGCAAGATTGATGTCCAGAAATACAAGAACATCGAAAACCTTGCCGATGTTGTCGACATTATGCAAACTTATCCTGAGCATAAGTCGCTGTTGGCAACCACCTGGCTCCAAGTCAGCAGCGAACTCATCAAGAATGAGCAGAAAGTCATCGATGGTGACCACTTCTACTATAAGAACCTCCACACTTACAAAATCGAAATGCCATTCGCCTCGGAGGTCAGCCTTAAATTCTCCGAAGACTGTCAGACAGACACCGGAGACTCGATTATGCTTTCTTCCGACCCTCATGGAGAAGTCTCAGCTGAGAAGATCTCTGGCAATCTTGCTAAGAAAACCGTTTCTTACTCTGCAGGTTCATTCTACTTCCACTTCCCAACAAAAGGCGCTGATGTTGTGGGACTCGGACTCAATGACACCTATAACTACTATAGTGACTCCAGCGTCTCAGGACCTCTCTGCATTGAAGATTTTAACTTCTGGAACACTCAATATGTCGATGGAAGCGACTCCCATACTTGGATACTCAATAAACAAGGAGAGTTGTTTAGTTCTGGCACGGGCCCTCAGACTGGTCTAACCGGAAGCAGCAGCAAGGCCTTCACCCAGGTAAAGACCAAGGAAAGAGTGAAATTGATCTCTTGTGGGTCAAACTTTGGTATATACGTCACAGAAAACAACGAAGCCTATGGTGTTGGAAACAACCAAGACGGAAGACTCGGTCTTCAATGGAATCAAGGCGGCTCGACTCCTACACTCATCGATATCACCAAGAAGATTATCAAGGAAGTGTCTTGCGGATTCAACCATACCCTCATCTGTACCACCGACGGCGCGTTGTTCTCAACAGGAAACAACGAATTCGGACAGCTAGGTCAAAGCGAAGACGGTGGAAGCAAGATCTTCGGAATGAACACCTTCCGACAAGTTACTCTTAAGGACAGTAAAGTCATCAGCGTTGCTGCCGGACAAGGCTTCTCGTTGATTCTCACCAGAGAAAAAGGTAAAAATCTCGTCTACTCCTGCGGTGACAAAACCGGAGGAAAGTTGGGACTTGGCAATGATGTTACTCCAACCGTTAACACTTTCACTGTGATTCCTGCTCTCGAAAACATGAGCGTTGTGTCGATTTCTGCCAAGAGAAAGCACGCTGTCGCAGTCACTTACAGCGGAAAGATTTACTCTTGGGGAGTGAATGACTACGGTCAACTCGGACATGGCGACTTTGAGAACCAAGTTGTCCCAAGACGCATGGAATTCTTCAAAGACACGGAGGTTGTGCACGCTGCTACCGGAGCAACTCACACTCTCGTTATCGCTAAGAACAAGCAAACTGGCGTGTCTCACATCTACGCGATGGGTAACAATTCTAACCATAGACTGGGCCTGAAGAAAATGGGAGAGAAGGTTCCATTCCCAACCCCTATTGAATTCTTCGACGATAAGAAACCTGCCAAGGTCTATAGCGGCACCAATCACGCGTTAGTCGTCACTGAACCCATGCAAATTGCTAAAGTCAGAGACGTTCATCATTTCCCATGCCATCTGACAAAGAAGGAAGAGATTGTTGGCGCTATGTACGTCGACCTGCTCGATGGCAATAAGACATACACTGCCACTGAGGCTGAGAAAGCCAACGCTGGATCTGACTTGATGCTTCTCGTCAAGGAAGCGCTTTCTCTTAAGGAAATCCATTGGCCAAATGTACCTAACGATTTCTTCGAGGACGTTAAGCCTAGCCCAGAGGTTGATTTCAAGGCGAAGTGCTCTGTGACGGGTAAGCCAATCAAGGGCGTTTGCTACATCAATCTGTTCGAGCCTCAAGAAGTGCTCTGTCACGAAGCTGCGCACGCCATTCCAGTCAATCACGTCTCTCCATCCCTCTACTACCGACTCAGACGACCTCTGAAGAGCGGAAAGACCCTGCCTGTGATGTCCAGAACTCAATTCTACGCGCAGAGTGAAACTTACGGCTACAATATCACCATCACACCGCAATACAATGAAAAGGGACATGATTACATGATGAACAAGTACAAGGAGTCATTTGATGCTTTCAGCGCTGACATGAAGAACCTCAAGCCTGAAGCCGATGAGCAGTTGGTTGATTTGATTAATAATTTGACTCAAAAGCTCGAGAAGAGCGTCTTTGATCTGAGCGAAAACATCACTTTCCCTAAGGAAGAAGTCTCGCTCAGAAGCGCTATCGAGAAAGCCAGCAACGATTTCTTGAAGAAACGATTCCTCATCCTCAAGGCCTTCAACACTAAATTCAAAGGCCTGCTCCCTTACATTGATTTCTCCGCTAAGAAGGATTCGACCAGATTGAGAAACATTTACTCAAACGCTTCGGTTTATATCTTCTGGGACGTTAAGAGCGAGCTCTTTGAGAAGTTGCTTGCCATTGATGCTAAGCCAGCGACGAACGTTAAAGTCAAGGTGAATCGTATGAAGGCTTCCAAGTTCATTGGAAAAGGCAAGCCAGACCACACCGGCGAGTTCACCGTTTTCGGACAGATTTACCAGTATTTCAAGACTGTAGGATTCAACTGCTTCAAGATTGCCAAAGATCAAAATCCATTCAACGTTGGCTTCGTCGGAGAGGCGTCTATCGATGCTGGTGGTCCTTACAGAGAAGCCGTCTCTCAGATGTGTACAGAATTGCAATCCGGCGCGCTTCCTTTGCTGATTCCATCTCCTAACCAGAAGAACGATAGCGGACAGTTCAGAGAGAAGTGGGTCCTTAACCCAAGCGCTAACACTCTCATCCACACGAAGATGTATGAGTTCTTGGGAGCATTGATGGGCTGCTCGATTCGAAGCAAGAACTTCTTGAATCTCGATCTTCCTTCCATCGTTTGGAAGATGTTGGTCGATGTCCCTGCCAACAGAAAAGACCTTGAACACATCGACAGATATCTCATTCAATGCCTGGACGACGTTATTAATATTCATAAGAAAGGAGTTGATGAAAACTCATTCAGCGATATCATTCAAGAGAAGTTTGTAACAACGCTCTCTGATGGCTCTGAGGTCGAGTTGATTCCTGGTGGATCTAAGACACTTGTCACGTAATTATTATTAGAGAGGTTGCTTTTATCTAACTGTTTATAATATTCTTTAGTTTTGACACGAGAGTTGAATGGGCCGAGCTCGTCGAAAAGGTCAGATTGAATGAATCGAAGAAGCAAGCTGAGGCTATCAGAAGAGGCTTATCCCTTATCATTCCTGAGGGAGTCTTGAATCTCCTGACCTGGAGAGAGCTTGAAACTTTGGTTTGCGGAAAGCCTATTCTCGATATTGATCTGCTTAAATCAAATACTATCTACAGAGTATGAATCTCTTTCTCTCGGCCTGGGACACTAATCTTCGAAAATTATAGGGATGCTCTGAGACCGATCCAATCATCGATTTCTTCTGGAGAGCGATTGCTGAATTCACACCGGAAGAAAGATCTATGTACCTGAGATTCGTCTGGGGACGATCTCGTCTGCCTTTGACATCAAAGGACTTCCCAATGAAGCACAGCATCGAAATGTAATTAACATTTATGAAGTTAGACCAGAAGCTTACTCCTCATTTTAGTTTGAGAACACAGAATGATCCTGATCTTATGCTTCCAGTCGCTCACACATGGTAATTTTGCACTCTGCCTGACGTTTTTGGCTAATAATAATTCTTTTGTAGCTTCTTCCAACTTGAGTTGCCAAAGTACTCATCATATGAAGTTTGCAGAGACAAGTTACGTTATGCCATCACGCATTGCCAAGCTATCGATACTGACGGCAGAGCTTACGATATTTGGGAAGAAGAAGACTAAATTTGATTTCTAATTATGAGCAAAGCAAAAAAGATATTGCTTATTAATTGTATAACTACGTTAATAACATGAGAGAGAGTTAAGGCATTATTAAATTGAAGTTTGAGAATCTGAAAAATTACATTCTGAAGAAATTAAAACATTTGAAATTATTGTTTGTTAATGAGAATTTTATAAGGCAATCGCTGGTCCAGAGAAGCGGGTGTATGGAAGATACTTTCCTTATGGCAGATTTAAGAGAGTTAATCAAGTTCTGGTCAGCGTATTATATATATAATGTAAAGACTTTGTCCAGAAAACTGTTGAGCAATCAATAAATGAGAATAATTGGATAATTTGAAGGAGCACGAGCTTAATATGTCATTCTCACTGAGAAAATTGAACTGAGGATGAGCACTTAGGCTCTATGTAAACGAAAAAGTTGAATCTCTCAAAACTATTTCTCACATCTTACATAATATATTCAAGAGCCATTTCATAGGATCACTAAATGGTGAGAGGAAAACAGAATATCTTGTTTCTGCAGTCAAAGTACACTCATTTAAGCAGCATGCGAATTAGCATCCTTCTGATTATCTTCAGGCAAGAATCTAATTTTCATAACCTCCCCATTCTTAAAGACGTTTACTGACTCTTAAAATATAGAATCAGTAATTGAACAGTCTGATAACTTTGCTCTACACTGCCATTATAACGAACACAAAACATTCATATTTCATCTATATCATCGCAAATTGACTTTTATGAATCGATATTTCCAGGATAAACTTAGAATCGAACTTTCAATTTCGAGCTTACTGCTCTTTTTTTTTTTTATCTTATCTAATCGATTCTTTCAATATTCCAATGCTTTGGAAAAGTCAGAATTTTTCCAGTTTGGATATTATCAAAGGTTATTTACAGCAACCACTCTCGTGGCTGCTCGTAAATATTGATTTCAATGGCTATGTAATCAATTTATCTATCGGCATGGAGTGTCTTTGTTCCTTTTAATAAATCGTAGGGATATCAGAATTGAGCTTGGCTCATCTCATCTTCAAACATCACTCTATTCTGAACACCCTGGAAGAGATAAATATAAAGAAAGGAGGTTATCCCGGCATCAAAATACAAAATGCAGATGAGTCTTTTAGAGTGAGCCTTGACTTTCATGTTTTACGCCAGTGTGATTTTAATTCAGGCTTAGAACCAACTATGTAATTAATTTAAGACCAAGATTTATTATTGCTTCGAGTATAATCAGTTAGCTTTAAAAAAAGATCTCCTTCTTTCCGGCAATACTAACAATCTAAAAGAGCAAAACCATTGACTCGTCACAATGGAAGATATCTATTCATCTAAAAAAGCTCTACTAAGACAACGCAGTACCTTAGACGACGAAAATATCGACAAATACCCTATGAACTATCTATTTCTGCAGAATTATCAGCAATATTACCTCCCTAATCTTTTTCTAACTTCGTTTGCACACCATGATGAAGCAATTCATCAATTTCAGGGGTACTACGATTCCAAAATGTACGAA
>ENA-UOUE01000445-UOUE01000445.1-compost-metagenome-genome-assembly--contig:-NODE-445-length-33291-cov-6.211447_pt1 | contig 33291 bp, 16 predicted proteins | sample MGYA00238146_ERZ747223 | MGnify/ENA primary metagenome ERZ747223 (study PRJEB28781, sample SAMN06268865) | compost metagenome | isolation source: single cell | place: USA: California, Emeryville, Joint...
ATATCTGTCCCAAAACTTCAGCCGAGCCGTAAAGTCGCAAAAAACAGCACAAAAACTTCTGCAACTACAAACGCCATGGCTGCTAACACAACAAACACTGAAGAGCCTAAAACTTTGGTGAGCGGGATTTGGTTGATCACGATAGTTGGTTCGATCTTGCTTACGGTTGGATTGATCTCTCTCCTCCGAAACACATCAACAAAAGAGTCCCATAAAGATGAAGATGACCATGAAGAACATGAAGATGAAGAGGAATCCGAAGAGGAGTCTCACGAACACATCGAAGCAGAGGATTTAGAGAGTCCAAAAAGAGAGAGCTCGGTCATTGGGATAGAAATGACCGAAAATGTTTAAGCGCCACAGGTAGGTAGGTAGTTAGTTAAGGGAACCCTTTTAAGCAACAAATTGAATTCATTTCGATTGTTTCATTACATAAAGTTTTGCTCCACTCTCAATGGATGATTTTATTGTTGTTGCAAGGAAGATTATTATTTTTTTGCGAGGATAAGAACGAGATAAAACTATGGACTAACGCTTTAACGAACTTCAGAACTTGAAAATATCAAGATAATTCATACAATCAGGACGCATTACTCTCCACTCCAATTGTCAGCTAGACATCGGATGAAGTTGTTTTGTGATCTCATATCCACAACCAGATTTATTAGGACTTGATCTTTATGTATTGGTTAGAGATAAAGCTTTTGCTCTGCGGAAACGATGGTGTTACATAATGCCTTCCTTTTAAAAGGCTATATCCTGTAGATAGCTAACCGTTTTATCCGCTCAATTATACAGGTACAATGAATGGAAGGATTCTCAATAAAAATAGCAATTATAACAACTCCAGCGACAGCATCATTACCACATCAAAATTTCTCAATACTATTTCAATATTTTGCTCGATCATTTTAAATAAAACTTATTTACTTACTTTCGAATGACAAAAACTACGCTGCTACTTTTCTTCTCTCTCCTTATCTTAGCTTCTGCAGCAGAAACACAAAGCGACCTAGTTCTTCACCTTTCGCAGAGCAATTTTTCGAGCATCACAGAAGGCAAAGACTTCATTATTCTGTTTTTCTCTCCTTGGTGTGGTCATTGCAATCGGTTTAAACCAACTTGGTTGAATTTCACGAAAGAGGTTCATGGAACCATTGGAATCGGCGACGTTGATGGGTAAAAAACTCCTTGAAAATCCATTGCTCATGCTGTTATTCATAGCACAAAGGAATTTTCCTTGATGAATCAATTCGGAGTTACGGAATGGCCAACAGTTATTCTAATGAAAAATGGAAGTCGATATCGATTTAATGGCAATAGAACTGTTGCAGACTTAAAGGATTTTATTACAAGTGGCTATCTCAAACAACAACCAATGGAAATCCCAAAATCACCTGTCCCTAAAATATCTGTCCCAAAACTTCAGCCGAGCCGTAAAGTCGCAAAAAACAGCACAAAAACTTCTGCAACTACAAACACTATGGCTGCTACCACAACCACCACCGAAGAGCCTAAAACTTTGGTGAGCGGTGCTTGGTTGAAAGTCATGATAGTTTGTGCGATTTTGCTTGCTGTTGGATTGATATACCTTCTCTGTTATAATACCGGACAAAATGAAAAACACACGTCTAACAAAGAATTGCATGAAGATGAGCTTGATGATGAAGAAGAGTATGGAGATTATGAAGAGGAGTCGAAAGATATTCCTGAAAAAGATGAAGAGACTTTAGATAGTTCTGTAATTGGGATAGAAATGATCGAAAATGTTTAAACACCAAAAGTGATAACAGCATCGTTTCTTTCAGCAGCAGATTAATTTCTTTTCGTTTGCTTTGATGTATGAAGTTTTTGCTTAACTCTCAATGGATGATTTTTTTGTTGCAGAGCTGATTATCGTTTTCCTTCGAATATAAGAACGAAGCAATTCTTTAGATTAATTGTTAGAGACTTCTCGCCTTTATTTCTAGCTTGAACAACACTCCAATAAGTAAGATGTGATGGATAAAACGATGTTTTGTGGAAGTCGGCTTTCTCGAGATGTTTGTTTCGAACTCATGGCTTAAATTACAATACTTCTCCAGTAAAAAGTGACCCATTCCAATATATATGCTTTGGAACCTCACGACGAAAAAATACAATTTGTAACAGCTCTAACGAGAGTATTAGTATTGTATCGAAGTTTTTCAATTCGATTTAAATCTTTGACTTGATCCTCAAATAAAACTTAGTTACTTGCACATGCTGTCAAAAGCCGGACTCATACTCTTATTTTCACTTTTTGCCTTAAGTTCTGCAGCTGAAGTGCAAGACGATCCGGTCTTTCATCTTTCACACAGCAATTTCTCAAACATTACAGCCGGCAAAGATTTTGTTATTCTGTTTTTCTCTCCCTGGTGTATTCATTGCTTTATTTTCAAACCAACTTGGCTAAACTTCTCGAGAGAGGTCCATGGTACGATTGGAGTTGGTGACGTCGATTGGTAAAATCCTTTTGAGACGCAATCTTTTAATGATGTTAATAGCACAAAGGAATCTTCTTTAGAAAATCGGTTCAATGTCACGGGTTATCCAACAGTGTTCCTCTTGAAAAATGGAAGTAGATACCAGTACGAAGGGAACAGAACTGTTGCAGATTTGAAGGATTTTATCAACGGTGGTTATCTCAGACCGAAGCCTAAGCCGGCTAATGTCACAAAGTTACCTGTTCCAGAGCCCCAGCCTGAACCTAATGCAAACGAAACCAACCCGCTTCCAGGTCCTCAGCCTGAAATCAAGAAAAATGGGACTCAAACTGTTCCAAAAAATAACACTGAAACCCCTACAATTCCAAAAACGATAACTGTTACCACTCAGAGTCTGAATAGTCAGATGAATAATAGTGATTGGTTTAAGGTATTGATGTTGGGGTCATTGTTTATTGGGATTGGAATGTTCATCATTATCCGGAATTATCTTAAACAGAATGAGGATTTCTCAAAACAATTGGATCCTGATGAAAATAATGAAGAGCTCGAGGAGGCATCTCGAACGAATGTTGAAAAAGAGACTTTAAAGAGTTCGAAATTTGAGAATTCTGTGATTGGAATAGAGATGACCGGCAATATTTAAATAAGATTATCTGTTTATTTTTAGATATTTCTGCGAGGAGCATAATTAATTCTCTGAAATTTCTGTACCAACATATTGCATTTTTTGTCGATCTCAACGAATTACTCAAGTATGAACAAAGTAACAATTGCTATGTAAGCTTACAAAATTCTGGTGTACTGAAAATCTTCAGTTTTTCAAAGATCAAGGAATGGTTTTGCGAAAAAAAATTCAACTATAAACTGTAAAGAAATTGCAAGTGCATTTGTTAGGACTCAAAATGATTTCGTTACAATTGAAGTCCCACTCTGAAAATTGTGTTCGCCTGTTTTTCTTGGGAGATTTGGACAGTCTAGGTTATGAATCAAATAGAACCTTTTTATAGGCGGTTCTCAACCATAACAACTAGAGTCAAAGCCATTGTAGCATCAAATGTTTGATGTTTTAGCAGTTTCATGTATAACAGCTTCTTTGACAGCGTGCTTATTGTTTATTCCAGTGAATGCAACGTTATGTATCGAAATTTTTCTAATACGAAAGACTATTTATTCTATTTATCCTCAAATAAACTCGTTACTTACTTCGAAATGACATCAAAAGCTCTATTGCTTATTATATTTTCGCTCTTTGCCTTCAGCACTGCAGCAGAAGTAGACGATCCAGTCCTCCATCTTACCCACACCAATTTCTCAAACATCACAGACGGCAAGGACTTCATAATCCTCTTTTTCTCTCCGTATTGTCATCATTGTCAACGTTTCAAACCTCAATGGCAGCTTTTTGCGAAAGAGGTGCGTGGACAAATTGGAGTCGGTGATGTTGACTGGTACAAACCCTCAAAAATTCGCATTTAATGATATTATTAGCACAAAGGAACATTATTTAGAAGGTCAGTTCGGAATTCGAGGCTACCCAGCAGTTTATCTCTTGAAAAACGGCAGCAAATATTTCTATCAAGGGAATAGAACCGTTCAAGATTTGAAGGCGTTTATTAAAGATGGTTATCTTAAAGCTGCAGTCTCCAACATCCCAAAATTGCCTGCTGGAGGGTCTCAGCCCAGCACAGCTACAAACACTATCACTGCTTCTCAGCACGTGAGCAATATGATGGATAGTCCCTGGTTCAAAGTCTTTATTGTTGCCACAATCTTCCTTGCGATTGGCTTGTTTTTCCTTTTCCGTGATTATGTCAAGCAAAATAACAACGGAGTAGATATCGATGAAAATGAAGATGAACTTGAAGGGAAACCACAAAGGCGCTCAGGAAAGAAGCTTTCAGATGAACATGAAGCAGAAGCTTTAGACAATTCACTTGAGAGCTCAAGAATTGGGATTGAAATGACCGAAAATAATATTTAGGACATTTAAGCTTGTGACATTGGCGTTCTAAGTATGATACGAGAAGTACAATCATTTCTTGAGACGTTTTATAGCAATGTGTCGAATTTTCTATAGCTCTCAATGAATCGTTATGTTTTTTTTTTAAATAAAAGCCTGTCAGTGTTACTTTGGGCAAAGAGCCAAATAAACTGTGCAAGAGTCTCTCAACGATAATCAACTCACTAATTTTAGACATGAATTATCATTAGCTCTCGGCTGTCTTCATCTAATGTAATAAGTTCTTTCATGCAGCACTGAGCTGCTAACAAACTTTCTCTTAGGCTAACATTTCATTAGAGAGATGACTAGTTGTCATTTTGTCTAATTTACATTAGTTGATTAAAGAATGAAATTTAATATGAAATTTGATAGAATCTTAAAGCAAAAAAAAGAGCAATAATATAAACCTTCATACACCTTCGCTTAGTTAAAAAAAGTCACAATAAAAGAATTTGATAAAGAGTTTAGTATAAGTTTTTCCTTCGGAAATTTAAAATAATATTTAAACATGACTATAGTTAAAAAGAAGACCGGAATTAGAATTACATTAAGAGCTTCATCGCTGATCTAGTTTTGTCTAATGCGAAAACGATCGTCTCTTTGACGTTTTGAATCATAGTCGACCTTCTTTTTGGAGCTTCTTCCATTTCAGTCGTATTTCTCCTTTCGATGGTAGCAGATCGCGGCTCCGAGATCTCAGGAGTGCTCAAGTACTTCTGCAAATGGTCGAAGTTTGGCTGCTTTCTGCTGCCATAAGAGTGCGTGAACCGCGTAGCAGGATTGCGGGTCAGAAGTCCATCAATTGACGTCTTTCCGCTCAAAGTCAGAGCACGGTTATTTTTTCTAGTTGCTGCCTCGAGCTTCTCGATGTAGCTTTCTCCGCTCGAATGAGTTTCGTCTTTAATGCTATCGCGGCTGGAAAGATCGCACATACTAACAGGTAGGTTGAACTCGCATTCCTTATAGAAGTGCTCTTCGAGTTGTGAGGCGTCGATAATCTCATCACAGCCTTTCTTCCAGCATTTGATCTTGATCGAGCTAACGAGCTCTTCGACGACTTCGTCGACTGAGGTCCACAAGAGGGAACCCTTGCAAGTTGGGCAAGGCAACTTAAAAGAGAGCAAGTTGTTTAAACAGTGGTTGCAGATCGTCGTGCAGCAGGAAATGCGGCTGCAGACTTTGGTTGGGAAGAGAGCGAGCTTCTTGCAAAGTTGGCAGAAGATGTTGCCGTCTCCTCCTTGAGCTTCAAAGTATTCGACGGTTGCGGCAGTCACCTCATCGCCTCTGTAAATATAATCGTTTGAGAACTCCTTTTGAAGGCGTAATCGCTTTTCAGTGAAGATAAGCCTCTTTGCGAGGGTTAAAACCAAGGAGCTGCTACCGAAGGCAATTGGACTTGGAGTGTTCATGAAAAGTTGTTGTGGTAGCTAATGAGTGAATGTAAGTAATTAAATTTATTTTTATTAAATCCTGAATTTATCGGATATTTAAAGCCTTTACAATCCAGTAATACTGAATAACGAAGGGTTCCTTTAAATTGCAAAAATTGAGGCTCTTACTGGATTGAGAGATGCACTCATAGGATGAAATGGGATGAATGACAGGCAAATGTCGCTGTAGAGGGAAAGACAGGTTCCATTCGTTTCAACGGAATGTTTTAGAAAATTGGTGCTTGGAATACTTCCCAAGGCCAGGAAAGTTTGCCAATAGATAACATGCATCACAATGACTGGATTCTTCTATTGTTTTCTTTGGCACGGTGGCTATTCTATTGCGGCTGGAAGAGTGAGGCGTTGCTCTCTGCAATTATTGTTGTACATTAGCTCCAATTAAGGGATTAAAAATCTCCCATTCAGTACTCATGCGGACGAATCAAATGTGTTCTCAAGACTTCAAATAAAATTTATGGCTGTTGGTTCGAGCAAAATATGACTTTTTCCCCTCAAAATTCATACTAGCGGCAGACAAGAGACTAGATGTTAGTGGCGTTGTATCTTTAGATTTCCTATTCGAGCATTACTAGTGCGTAATTAGCAATGAATTGATCCACTTGATTAAGAAAAATACTCAAAATGTGTTAATTCTATTCGATAAAGTTGGAACTATTAAAATAAAGGCTTATAGAAATGAGAAAGTGAGAATGTGAGAGTAGGAGTGAGAGCTGAAACTATAAATTTTTTGGAGAGATATTTAAAAATTTTAGGTATCTTTTGCACTCAAAACTTAAACATTTATTCTAAGTACTGCTCCAGAGGACCCTATTTATATTTTTTATGTAAGAACTGGCTTCGTAAAGGGTTTTTGTAATGAATGTCCAAAGAAGAACAATTCGTAATCTGTGCCAAATTCACATATTAATTTAATTAAAAATAAATTAAATTTAAACATTAAATTGCCCTGGCTTCCTTCCAAGTAAACAGGCTCTTCAGAACTCCTCATTAGCAGCATTTGAATGCGAATTTTACCTCTTACAGTTAATTATTTTTGTCAGCAAAATGGCTCTACGAAAAATATTCTCTAGAATAGTTTAATCAAAAGGAATTAAATCATTATTTCAAAGTTTGGTGTTCAATGCTAAATAAGTTTAAGTCCTCTCACCATAAGACTTCTCAGAAGTGTCATTCTTACAAACTAATTTTTGCTATTTTTTTTGAGAGTGGCAACTCCTTTTTTCACCCATGCATGAGTTCTATATTCCACAATTTGATTAAACTCATAGTAATAAACTCAATGAAAGTCGTGCGTGGGACCGTAGACTGATTCTGACTCTTCCTAATATTGAATGCAAGATCGAGAAAACAATCAGATCTTTAATTCGTTACAAAAATTGATAAACCAGAGAAATAAGCAGAAGTGAAAAGCAATCTACTACTCTTTTAATGTGTTAAGGGAAATATTCTTCTCAAGGATCTTTCAGCATCGTACCCACTTTTACTGATTAAGATGCTCTTCTAACATGAATATAAATTAAATCAGTAATTGACGATTAAAATCCAAAAATTGGATTTGCATTTTAATAAAACTCTAATTCTTGAGACTGTATTTCAATTCTGAAACTGCATAGTTCATCTAATTTCCGCGTATTGCTTCTAACAAATTGAGAGACAGAGACAGATTTATGAAAGAACTTTGAAAAATTAAAACAACACATTGACATATATATATAGACAACATTGAATAATTATTTCCTACCTATGGAAATACATACATACATGAGATATTTCGTTAATATAGAATATATAGAAAAATAATATATTACTCTTAAATCCAATTTATCATAATTTGCGATATATGGCCCTATTTCGAATAAGAGACTCACAAAAAAAATATAAATCTCCATTAATTCATGAATAGCCATTTCATAATAACCAATTGAATATTGTGGAATACAAAAGAAGAAAGATAGAGAGCATTAATGTACTTGGCATTTAACCTAGCTCTCTATCACTTTTGCCTATCTAAATACATTTTAATTTTGATACTTTACAGCTGGTGTAGTTCAAGCTGTTTGACCTCGATGTAGTTCTCTTCAGTAGGGATCTGCACGGCGATCTTCTCAAGCTTCGTCTGCTCCAACATTTCTTTCAAATCTTCCTTGCTGCCAGCCTTCTCCTGTCTGAATCCTTCATATACAAGATAACCAAGAAATCCGAACAAGAACAACTGGGCGCCAATGACTGCAGCGACTTTGGTTCCAATGCAGTAGACTCCAAGGCCAATGACAATTAAAGCGAGTAATGCGAACGAAAGCATCACTTGTTTTGATGTGTCGCAGAGGCTGGCGAGCTTGCCATGACGGATGGTTCTGAGTTGCAAGGACAAGTCCACAAGACCGTTTTCGAAGCCTTTGAACTTCTGGAAGTGAGTATTCAAATGTGTCAGAATGGAAACTGAAGGGCTCGAGTAATCAATAGGGATGAGGACTTTATTGGTTGATGGGAAGATTGGAAGTCGAACGTCGTTGCTTTCTTTTTCAGTAGTGAGGAGAGGCAAGCCTTTTTGTCCCATTAATGAGCTCTTTTTTTCGCCGAGAGAGAGCATTTCCAACTGCGGTAGTAGTTTAGAGGCGTGATTAGTTTTTTTTATATTTCGAACTATTAATTTTTTTTCAGATAGCCACTTAAAGTGCTCGATTTAATAAATGGAGCGCATTATTAATGGCAGAAATGAGAAAACGGCATCGGTTCTCTCAATTTTTTTTATTAGAAGGTACTTGTTGTCCATCAGACCTCTCAAGGCGAAAGAATGATAGCGATGAGGCTGGTTTCTGATAGAGGTAGTGTGAATCTTAAAAAGGAATTTTCTCATTTGCCCGTTAAAATCGCACCGCTGCACTGGCGTAGAAAAATTTAAAGTGATCGATCTTGAGTGACGTCGGTAGAAAAAAGTAAATAAAATACCGGTCGTTTCAAACGCTCCAAGATTCATAGGTTCATTGCACGGTCTGCCTTCATTCCATTTAGTGGTGAAACGCTTTGACAGACTATCTTTTCAATCTCTAAGCTCTGATGGGCCATTGAATCAGAATGCCAGCATGCTTACAAAGAAAGGAGTTTTCTTTTGAAATATGAAGGCCTTGGAGAGTTTTGTATGGAATACCTACGATTTGTCGCATTTGTGTTGAATATTGAACTCACATAAGCAGCGAACAAAACTCTAAAAATGCTTTCTGGCAATAAAAAAACTGCCACTGAGGCTCCTAATTGGCCTATACCGATAGTGGTGGCCTTAATCATCGAAGAGATTGAATTCTGATGATGATTTATCGACGTCTGAATACTACCACGGATCTAATAAAATTTAGAATCTTCGTAACTCACATGATTAATTCTTTAAACGCTCTAAAGGAAACTGGGTGTGGTGTCCGTTTTAATTCAATTATTGAAAATAGGTTTCCCAGATCTTAAGGAAGAAATGCGAAGTTTGCTCACCTTTCGGTATTGCTACTCTTTTTCAACTTCAAAAGATGACAAAGAAAAAAAGCCACACTCTAATTTTACCTTCTACTAAGCAATCCTCTCAAAAAAAATCGTTCAACAGCCACATTTCCTTCATTCTAGCCCATAACTCGAGGAGTAATATCAAATGTGACCCTTATTTTGGAAGAGGATATCCTCGTAACTTTGTTAAAAAAATTTCCTACGCAAGCTTCAACATAAATACATACAATAAATACGAAGCACTATACCATCCGAAAAAATTGAAAGATTTATTCTCATCTAAATCTTGATTGAAAAAAACAACAGAGGATAATGCTCAAGCATTATTTGCTTAAGTAAATCATAACCAGCATACTTATTCAGTCTTCCGCTTATGAAATTGAAAACTTGTTAGTGATTTTTCCGAATTGATAGCGTAAAAGCCCTTTGTTCGGAATTTGCTCCGTCGCAGAAGTTTCTTGTGTATCTTTACTGTAGTCTTTATCAAAGTCCAAATGAGTCGGAATCTTCGCGTTTAATTTTCGCTGCTGTTCTGCTTCGTCGACATCCTCCTCATCATACTCAAAAGAAAACTCTCGAGATGCTCTGAAAGAAAAGAGCTTAATTCTTCTTTCCACCTCCACAGAGTTCTTCTGAATGTCGTCTTCGCTCTCTGCCTCGATATTGAAGTCTGGTTCTATCCTTTTTAGGTTCTTCGTGCTTGGCTCGCGAAGGAACGGCACACGGCCGCTTCTGGCGTCAAGTCTCTTGAAATTTACAGTCTTAAACCAAGCGTGCTCCATAATCTCTTGTACTCCGCCGTTAGCTCCGAGCCTTTTGCTCGGGTCCTTGCAGAGCAGTCGAGAGATAAAATCCTTTGCGACTGGTGACATATCTTCAGGGTAAGTTGGTTCGTCTTTAGCAATTTTCTCAAACAGACCCTCGGATTCTTTTGCAGGGAAAGGAAGACGGCCGGTAATGAGCTCGTACGCAGCCACACCGACCGCGTAGTAGTCGACTCTAAGATCGTATCCTTTGTTTCCGATCATTTCAGGGCTAAGGAACTGCGCTGTGCCACAGACGCTGCCGAAAATCAAATCTGTATTGTTCATTATCTTTGCCAGGCCGAAGTCACAGAGCTTGATATGGCCATTCAAGTCGAGTAGCACGTTTTCAGCCTTTAAATCTCTATAGATTACGCGAGCTGCATGGAGGTCTCTTAGTCCGAGGAGAATCTCAGAAATGTAAAACCTTGCTTCGTTCTCATTGAGCTTTTTCAGTTTATTTTTGAGACTGAGAAGGGTTCCACAAGGAAGATAGTCCATTACGAAATAGCAGTACTTGGGTGTTTGGAAAGCGTAATGGAGTTTAACGGCATGGTCGCTTTTGGTCTCAGCCATGACGTTTCTTTCACGGTAGAGCTTCATGTACTTTTTGCTCGCAAAGGTCGCTTTTTTGAGTTGCTTAAGAGCGTAAAATTGTCCATTGGCGCTTGATCTGACAAGATAGACTTTAGCGAAGCCGCCTCTGCCGAGAAGAGCGACAACTTCGAAGTCACTGAGGGTGATTTCTGATGTTTTTGGGTTAGCGTAGATTGGGACTAAGATAGTCTTTTCTGGTAGGAATGAAAGCTTATAATTGGGCAATGTGAGGAGATAATTAAAGTGGATGAGGTCTGCGTCCTTTGTTTTGAGGGCGATGATTTGTTGTTGAGGGTTTGAAGACTTCTTTTGGAGCATTTCAATGCATTTTGCAAGCAACCAGCCAGATGTGTGATGATCTTCTAAAACAGCTGGAAGGGTGAAACTTGCAATCACTTTGTCAGCGGATTCGATCACGATGAGTCGCTCGAAGCGCTTCTCTGCGGTTGAAGTAGGCTCAGATTTTATTTTGGAAAGCGGTTCCATGTTTGAGTTTGTTAGCAGGAAGATATAAGAATTGAAATTTTAGAGATTATATAAAATAAAGTTCGGACACTGAGGTAAACGTCAAGTGCGACTACAACTGAAATAAAATTTCAACTAGTACTGGTTCTGGAAGATAATTTAAATGATGCAATAATAGCGGAATGGTTCGCAGATCAAAAACGGAATATTTCGTTGAGATAAAGTTACATAGGAAATTTGAAAAAAATCTTAATTTAGCGATCAGAACACTGAAATTTGAGATATTTAATCGAAGAATAATTAAATAGGTTTGTCAGGAATGCACTTTTAATTATCCGTCGGTATCCTAAACCCCATAGAATTTTTTTTTGCTTCTATGTACCCAAACACGGAGTTTCAAACAAGCTAACAAACCAAAATACCCTCAGAACCAAATTTACAGAACCTTCTTACTCACGCCAAGTTAAAACATAAAACCCTTCAAGGCTTAGCGTGGAAAGCGAGGAATTTTATCAAAAGAGCCTTAATAGATAATTTTCTGCAATGTCGGAAATTTTATTTTGTTTCGAAATACCTCGGAATCGGTGTGCTTAAAGGTCATAGAAAGCCGAATAATGCTCTTTTTCCGAGTTGGAGGAAACTCTCTTGCTGTGATTCCCGCTTTTGAGAGCGTTTGTGAACTCATCTCAGAAATTAAAAGCTGCCCGGTTTTAAATACTGGAAATTTAAATTTGGGTGAGTCTATAGACTCGAACGATACTGAAAAATTTCGAGAATACATTTATTTCAGAAATGCGCTTTCGTATAGGAAGACCAGAATTCCAAGTCGTAAGAAAGCTGCGCTTGGTACTATGTACTTTTCTAATCCACTCCAACGACGTTGATTTAGCTTAGCAATGTTGAATTCAGATACGCGTTTTTGTATAAGTTCGAATCCATGATAAGGATTTTGAAGTATGGCGTGTTCCTTTTAACGTGAAGTCATTAGATGAAATAATTTGAATGACGAGAAAGAAGCTGTCTCACTCTAAACTTGAGGTATTATTTGACGTTGAGTAGCTCCTTGTCTTAAGGATGGTACAGCTCGTAACGCATTCGTTGTCAAAGAATGCCAACCTTCCTTGAACCCATATTTTGGTAGAGTAGGAAGGGAAAACCATAAAATGGATAAATCACTCAGGAGCTGAATGCTAAATAATAAGAATGTGGTTATGATCCTATTAAGCAATCAATTCTCAGATTACAGTAGACTCCTCCAGCAAGCTGAAGCGGAGATCCAATCTCTTTTTCTTAGAGATTACAGGCGACAATTTGAAATGAAAATTCCAAAATTTCTTTCTGTGTTCTGTGAGGAAGATAGAGAAATTTTTCAATAGAGGGGCTGTAGCTGCTAGCGAGAATAATATACTTCTGTATCAGTTTGGCCATGATATATGCTCTAAAAGCAATTAGGAAAAAACTCTGAAATTTAAATTTTTTCAGCATTCGCTACTCTAATGGCATTTTCGTAATTTGACAGTCCTGCAGAAAGCCAGGGTTTTTATTAACCGTTTTCAACAAATAAATTGAATCAATATTTTAATTCTAGGCATGTGAGTGATCATCTATCAGTTCCAGTCGGATAGTACCCAGACTCTTCCTTACCATTAACTACAGCGAGCGACATTGTTGATTACGAGCCTCCATGAAAAGAAAATTAAGCAAAAATGACATTTTTCTATTCTTGAGCCCTCAAATTGAAAATGCATGACGACAATCGTGTTTCTAAACAGATACTTATTCACCGAATGAAGCTGATTCCAAAGTTAATTAATTCTTTCAGCACAGCAAGTCCAACAGCTCATAAAATCGCAAATTCACATCAAACGAAAGATCTATTCAGATCTGCTCCCTCAAATTTGAAAAATGGCTCATCTCGAGAATCTTCTACGATCCTCAGCTATCGAGCTAGAACAAACCCTCCTTTTTTTGGTACCAAAAATAATATCAATAATTGCTAATAATTCCTCTAGCTTTTTTTTACTGAATATTCAAGATCTTGAATTTTTTAATTTTCTCGATATGAACCATTCTACTCGCATATATTGAAGACTCTCTCGCGAATCCGTTTACATCACTACTTCACCTAGGAAAAGAGACCCACGATTGCATCCTCTTCTGCTCCCAAAGAGAGAAAAAAAACATTTTATTTTCAATATTAGGATTAGTCTAATATTTGACCGACTTTCACTTCTGCCTACTTTATTCCCACGACCAGAAATTTTAAACGCGTATTTGATCGAACAATTTAACTCACACTTAACCAAATTAAATAACCTCACTCATGGGCGATCCAAACGTACCATACGCGCCAATCCTCTGCCGCTACTTAGACCTGGAAACCCAAACCTGGGTTGAGTTCAAGCGGATCTTCTTCTACATCCAAGACACTGAAGAAATCATCCTTAAGCACAAAAACATCGAAACAGACTCCCAGAAAATCATGAAAATCAATATAGAATACTCTTACAACCTCTCTTTTGCCAAATTCCTGCCTTCGGATCTCTTCGGGAAGAAAGAAGATCTCTCTGGCTCCGAGCTCAGCAAATCGCGCAAAGAGTTGTTGCAGAAAGAATACCCATGTCTCGTTATCTTCAAAAATCTCGACAAAAAAAGACGCCTCACTAACCTCGTCAAAAGCATCAAAAGGAAAGAAAGCGTGCCTAGATCCTATGTCCCTCAGTACCACATCTTATCCTTCGAGTTGCTCGATCCTCAAGATACTGAGAGCTATAATTACGTCCGCCGCAAAATATCGACTGCGAATTTTCTCCTCAAATACAATGAGAACGGGCTAAGATTCCACATAGCTGAGCGAGTCCGTCTCTTGACCTATAAAGCCATGAAACAAGCACTGGTGTTGCTAGGACGCTTGGTCGGGATATCTGCTGCGCAACCGCGAAGCAAATTAGTGAGCGAGCTGTTTGACTATTACGATGACCCTTCAAATCAGCGGCGAATAAAAGAGATCGTTTCGAGGTTAGACATGCTGGGGGAGATCAGGAGCATTGTTTACAAGACGATCACAACTGAGGGTTTCTTTCCTTCGTTTGTTGAAATGAATACAATGGGGGAGAGTTCAGTGTTTCTGTGGATGAAGAAGTTGTTCACGAACCAGGTCACAGCACCTTGGGGGTCCAGTCACCATGCGTCAATAACTATCGGAAATCATCGTTATTCATTTATAAATGACCCATCCGACGTCAGCATGATGAATAAGGTGAACGTAACGCTGGACCTCCGCAGGAACTATTGGAATGGAGACCCAAAAAGGAATTACTTTAGAATCAAGTTCTTTGATTTCTTTCCAATGGATAACTGGACGCACTATATTTCTAAGTTTATCGTGACGCTACTTCCGATATATAAAGTTCTGGAAGATGACGACGCGATCAAGACGATTGGATTTTGGAAAGCTTTAGAGATGAGAATTCATCAGGCCATTGACAAAGAGAAGTTCGCCGAAACGATAGCGAAGGAGTTCGTGATACAGTACAAAGATTTCTTTTTTAAAGTCCCGACGAAGACGAAGCAATTGCTGAAAATTAACAACTACGATAAAGTCTTTTTGAAATTTACCGACCTCATCGTCAACGCGGAAATGCGAGGGTATCGGTCCTTCTCCAACAACTGTCAGACCATGGTGTCCGACGTCGTGAAAATTTTTTGTTTGAATTTGCAAGATTTACTCGAGCCGCTCTCTAACCAAATGCTGATTCTAGCCGAGGATACCTCTGTATATCGCGTAATTAAACAAAATTTTGCGAGTTTCGGCTCCATCTTCAACAGATCCTTGAAGGTCAAAGTCCAGCCGTTCTCGCTGATCCACCGGCTTTCCTATTTTGATATGTACAGTGATGAAGACACTTACAAGCTCTTCCTCCACTCAAACTTTGATAATTTATGCAAAAAATCTCAACGGTACTTGAAAGGGGAGGCAGCGACTAACCTGATGACAGCTGTGAACGCAGCGTATGAAGATGGGATGATCCGGCTGAAAGAGACCCTGGATATCCCGTTGGATCTCGAAGAGCTCCTCAGAAAAACTGAACTCGAGCCTGAAGATCTCAAAAAGACATTGACTAAGGAAGAAAAACTCGCGTTTATATTACAAAGCGATGCAAAGGGACAAACACCAGCCAACAAAAAAGAGGAGTTCTCGCATATCTCACACTTGCTGTATTTGATGATCAACACTCTATTTACCCTGCGGAAGCAAATCGCGTTTAAGAAGGAGCAGGTCAGAAAACTGAAAAAGGAGAAAAAGGAAAAGGAGTCAATGGATTCCTTAGAGGTGTCTACGCTCAAAAAGAGCACTCTTGAGATCCAAAGAGTCACTGAAGAGCTCAAAGCGATGTATCAGGAGAAATACCAAGCCATGCAGTTTTATCAGGAAGTTTGTTATTATTACTATAATTCAGTTCGGCTTGGACTCCTTGCAAAACTTACTAATTCATTGACGTGTTTTGGCTTCTTGATCGCAAGAGATCCCACAGAACTCCAAGAGCCACAGACGTTCCAACCGATGAAAATCGAGAAGAGGAAGCAGAAGACTAAAGAACCTGTCTTGAAAGAGATTTTTCTTGAATAATTTCCTTATTTATGTTTAGAAAAACCATATTAAACTACCTATTTCTAATTCATCCTTTGCTATATGTGTTTATTTATAAAAAGTTATGTATCAAATTGAAGCAAATTCCTAACATGACATTTTTATGTTTTTATTAAATCCGTGTTCAGCCCTTTAAGTCTGAAATATTTAATCTCAATAAACTCATATTTCCATTTCATCTTCATAGATTAGATTAGATCAAGCGATGAATATTATCGATATGAAATCGATTTGAAAGGAAATTTTGATTTCAGTTCACGAAAATGATAAATAATTGTTATAGACAAATAATTCGCGCGCGGTACAAAATTTCTTAGCTCCAAGCTCGAAGAACAAAAGACTTCTACTCAAAATATGTTAGGGAAAACATTATAAGACCATTTCCCTCTATATTTTACTAATAGAGAGAGTTTAACATTTTCTTCGTGAGATCATTTTTGAATTCTCTTCGCTTTTCAAGAAGACCCTTCGAAGGCTTTGGAGCTGCAATCATCAGAGACTCCGGCATGAGTTTAGATTTTATGAGCAAATTGCGATGCTGAGTCCGATAGTAAGATTCCATGTCATCGAAACGGTCTTTAACGTCTCGTAAACCCTCTTTAAATTCTTCCTTCAGATTATCAGTCTGATTCAACACCGAGTTAAATTTGTTAAATAAGCCCCTTTTGCTGCCCGTTTTGAATGAATGATCTGTGTCTCTTGCCAATGGGGAATTTCCAGGCCGAACTTTAGGGAGGCTTCCTCCTCTACATTTCAGCCTTTTCTCATCACTTTGGACTTGTACGAGGTTGAAGAATTGAATTTTCTTCCTTCTTGTACTCCCAGGCACCTCAGTTGAACCTTCGGTGTGTTGAATCATCTGTTGCATGGACTCATCTTGTGAATATTCACATTCTGTAGAAATTCTTCTCGCACCCACAGAATGTGTAGGCGATAGGACCGATTTAAGATTTTTCTGAGACTTCTCATTAGCTACAATGTCTACGCTGACTTCTGAGATTTCGGCAGGCTTATTGTTGAGAATTTTGAAATCAATTGTATTTTGCTTTCTTAGGTTTGGACTTTGATGCTCTTCCTCATCTTCTCTCTTCCTCGGTTTCTGTGGCGGAATAATAAATTTCTTGTTATAGATGTGCTTGGTGGCTCCTGATACCAAACGCAAGATTCTATCGGATTTCTCCTTATAAGTCTCGAGTCGAGTAATGAGCTGATCTTGCTCTTCAATCACTTTCTTCTCTAGATTCGGTTCTTTCGTCAAGGTACGCTTAATCGAGGCCATAGTTTTTTCATCAATTTCTACTTTTTCGTTCTGAGGTAATTCACTTGGTTTTTGAACCGCATCCTTTTTCAAGACTTCACCAACTTCTGTGTAAAACCTAAAGGGATTGTTTTCGTTCTGTCCACCCACTGACACAGGCAATTTTGGTGTTGTTTCTTGCAAATGAGCTAAAATCTCATGGAAATGGATTTGCGGTAATGCCCTTTCCACCCTCGGAGTTTCTTCTCTCCTTGGTGTCTCAAACTCTCTTTTCTCAGCATTTGTAAGGAGTCCCATCTTTTGCTTTCGCGATAAAAGCCTTTGCCGCCTAGTTCTCTCGAATTTATCTGCTTGGACATCCTCCATAGGATCAGTAGCTACTTTTTTTGCAGCATCCAGCTGAAAAACACTCAATTCGGCTCCAGCAGGCGTATTATCATGAACCTTTATGTATAAACCACCCGCCTTCCTATCGCCATTCGTATTGATCACATTCAAAGACAATCTATTTGCTCGAAGTTTTTTGTACAAAGGTTTATTATTTCTGAGAATCGCTGTTCGAGGATCCATCCGCTGGGCTATAACTTGGTTATCGTCAGTGTCATGTGTTTGATTTGGTTTAATAGAGTCATGAGAAACAAATTTCTCTGGTAAATTAATATTCTGCAAGTTCCGGCGAACATCGAAGAAAGTATCAAGCTTTCTGAAAATATCCATGTTTTTATCAAACTTTTCGGCTTTTCCTTGGACTAAGAGTCCCATGCTCCTCTTTTTCTGAATGAACATATTTTTAATCTTATCAGATTGAATTCCTTGATCATCAACGACGCTGTATCTCTTAGGAGGAGACCGTTCGAATTTCTCTTTGAGCTTCCTTTGAGCCTCAATGAACCTTTCGAGTTCTCCTTTGGAAACGTTGTCAGCAGGCTCTCGAGAGTTTTTTGTATCATCATTGGTATCTTTAGTTTTGCTTCCTGACAGATTCATGGCTTCGAAGAAGCGCGTTGTCTTGGAATGTTGAACTGATGAGCTGATTGCTGCATTTTCTGAGGTCCGCACAGTGTTTTGCATTGAAGAAGAGAAGATCACCCCACTACACTTCAGTTAATTTTTAGCGTAACACTTAATTTTAGCGTCCTCAAATTTTAATTGCTCAAAAAAACCTCTCAGAAGCCTCGGAAAGACGGGTTCAGTTGAGAAAAAGACCTTACGAATATGTATGGAACTGCTCCGCTTAGTTGAAGTTGAATAGAACTAGTCATTTCCGAAACTACTGACCTCAAGCAGCAATATTAGATTCTGAAACTAGTCGACAACATTCTGATCTCATTCTCATAGGGAGCTCCCACTCAACACTAATGACATAATCTTGTTTTTCAGCAAATAGCCTCATTGAGATATTTTATTTTTTTGTTTTTTGTATTCTGAAAGAAACTTATCTATCTATGAAGCCATCTTATTGCTGCCTAATCGGAAACAAATGGATATTCTTCAATTCAATAGAATTTGCTTGAGTAGAGGAGATTTCTCACCAACGGAACGAGTCTACCCCAAAAAAAAAAAAGTTGAAAATGAATCGGCTGATCACAATATCTCGAGATCTATAATTCGTGAAAAATATTCGCAAATAGCTTTCATATTCGGTCTATTGGTCTAACGACTGGCCATTGGAGGCCTTACTATTGTGATTGCTTTTTAAATAAAACAGAGGTCAATTTTCAATCTATAGATATCGTTTTTGCGATGTTAGTTAAACTTCGTAACCTTCAAACATCTTATCTTGAGAACTCTCACTCATAATCCAATTCACATTGATACAAACGAAACTCATCTAGCCTCAGTTACTTGAAGTTAACCTATAGCAGTCTGATAGAATGTTATTCAATGAGTCTATTTCATTTAATAAACTAATTAAACTTTTAAAAGATTCAAAAGTCTTCAAATCGATTTGTTCAGTTCTTTTTTTTTTTGACAGTTACTGTGTCGGATATTTTTTTGGAAAGTAAAATTGAATGATAGAAAAAATTTTGAACATTTTAGATGCATAATAAAATTATTTTTGAAGATACCCGAAGGAGATGGTTAGCCTATCAATAAGGAGGCCACTATTCGTTCAAAGTCTTAGCTCTTTATAGATAAACAAGTGTCTATTGTAGATAAAAAAGTGCTTATGTATCTTACACCTTCGTACTAAGTGATGAGAACGCAATCAAATCTTATTTACTTTTTTTCCTCGAGAAACTTAGTTGATTGAGCCGATACGAGCCGATACTACGATAGCCTGTTGTATTAGACTCTCCACTTGAGTAGAAATCAATTGAGTATGATAGTTTGAACGAATAGCACAGAAATAATAGTATTAATGTTTCATACACGTGTCGTTAAATTTAGTATCTTTAGTATCTTTGCTAGCTTTTCAGTAAGAAGACTGTTCAGCAGATCTTTTGATTATATTTAGTAGAAACTCATCCAGTTAAGGCGAAAAACCATTTATTTCAAAAGGAAGACTAAGCACTTGAAAAAAGTACGTGAAATCTTTTTTTTTAAAAAAAAAAAGCATTGTCGTTATTCATGGCTACAAATGCTATTCGTGTTGATCACATTCAAAGATAATCTACTGATTGTTGCATTTTCTGAGGTCCACACTGCGTTTTGCATTGAAGAAGAGAAGGTTATCCCACTACACGTGAGTTAATTTTTAACGTGATGCTTAATTCGAGAGTCTTTAAATTTTGATTGTTCAGGAAGACTCCTCAGAAGCCTTGGAAATACGGGCTCAGTTGAGCAAAAGACCTTACGAATAAGTCTGGACGGCCTAGCTGAGTTGAATAGAACTAGCCATTTCCGAAACTACTGACCTTAAGCAGCAATATTAGATTCTCAAACTAGTCGACAACATTCTGATCTCATGCTCTTAGGGAGCTCCCACTCAACACTAATGACATAATCTTGTTTTTCAGCAAATAGCCTCATTGGAAACTTTTTTTCTTTTTTTTTTGTATTCTGAAAGAAACTTATCTATCTATGAAGCCATCTTATTGCTACCTAATCGGGAACAAATGGATATTCTTCAATTCAATAGGGTTTGCTGGAGTAGAGGAGATTTTGAATCAGAAGAACGAACTCACAAAAAAAAAAAACGTTGAAAATGAATTGATTGATCGCAATATCTGGAGATCTGAAAAATATTCGGCGAATGGCTCTCGTCTTCTGTCAATTGGGTCTAGCGACTGGTCGTCGACTCCGTTTATGATTGATTTTTTAAATCAAGCAGATACCACTATTGTAATGTTAGATCAACTTTGTAGCTTTTAAGAATCTTCTCCCTAAAGATCTCACTCATAATCCAATTCACATTGCCACGAACGAGTCTTGTCTCCACAAACGAAACTCATCTAGCCTCATTTCGAAGTTAATCTATAGCAGGCTGATAGAACGTTCTTCGATGAGTCTATTTCATTTAATAAACGAATTAAAATTTTAAAGACTCAAAAAGACTTCAAATCGATTTGTTAAGTTCATTCTTTTTGATTTTATAGTGCGCAGTTTCTGTGGGATAGCTTTTTGGGAAGTAAAATTGGATGATGGAAAAAATTTATAACATTTAGATGCGTAATAAAATTATTTCGAAGATACCCCGAGGAGGTGGCTAGCTTATCAATAACGAGGCCATATTTCTGTACTATTCGTTCAAAATCTTAGCTCTTTGTAGATAAAAAAGTGTTTATGTATCTTATAACTTCGTATGAAGTGCGGAGAACGCAATCAAATATTGTTTACTATTTTTCCTCGAGGTACTTAGTCGTTTAGATGTACTACAATTGTCTGTTGTATTGGATTCTCCCACTTTCCCACTCGAGTAGAATTCGATTTGAGTATAATAGTTTGAAAGAATAGCTCAGGAAGATACTGTCAGTAATTCATACACGTGTAGATAAAATTAGTATCTTTAGTATCTTTGTTAGCTTTTCAGAAAGAAGAGTGTTCAGCATCTCAAATTTTCATTATGATTTAGTAGAAACTCATTCACTTACAGCGAAAAAATCTCTTTTTAGTTGAGGAAGCTATGCGCTTTGAAAAAGTACTCGAAATGTTCTAAAGAAGCAATGTCGTTACTCATCATTACAATTGATCAGAGTATAGTTAAATTAAGCGATGAAGCAAACCTTAAAATAGTAGTTTTCAATTCCTTATATTGAGCGAGGATCTGTTTTTTTTATAAAATTTTTAATTGAAAGCTTGACAATGAAGAGCAATAATACCAACTCAGGTAGCTCGAATCAAGGAGTTGCGAGCACAAAACAGCTCCGAAAAACCAAAGCGCTTAATTTAACTATTAAAACGGAAGAGCTATATCACCAAACTCAAAAAGAAAACTCTTCTGCGAAGAAGTCAAACTCACAAGGGAGAATGACCTTGAATAACATGAATTTGATCAACGAAATAACTTTGGTAAGAAAGAATCCTTAGTATCAATACTAATCAAACTTAATTGTAGGAAGAAAACTCATTTGAGTTGAAAACGTCAGCTTCAAACAAGAAAGGCATCTTCTGCCCAATGTGCCCGAGAGAATTCACGACGCAATCAAATCTTAAGCAGCACTTGCAAATCCACGAAAAGAAAGTAAGATTTTGGATTTTATACCCAGAATTAAAATTCTTAATTAGGATAAAAGACTCATTTACAATTGCCATCTGTGCGACAAATCATACCTCTACAAATGCAGCCTTAACAAGCATATTAAGATGCATGCCAGCGGCCAACCGATGAAAGATGACGATTCCTTCACCACAGCCTCTGCCCTTTCTGAAGAGACTTTAGGAAATAAATCTCCTAAAAAAGTCAAGTTGGAAGAAGGAGTGTTCACCACTGCGGTGCAGCCTGCAGAGTCGTTTAAGGACATAATCTCCTCTGCCACTCAAAATATCCAGACAACCTCATTGAATGAGGCGATATCCTTCACGATCATGCAATGTGTCGTTGGAGGAGGATTCCAGAACCTGAAAATAACGATTGAACCAATGGATTCCCAAGGAAGTTATCTGAACGAGCGAGATAATCACAATGATTATTTCGAGTCGGCGGAATCGAATAAAAAACCCTTGCAAGTCAAGGAAGAGTGCGACTTCTTCGACAAACTCTTCGATACCTCCGATCAAATCCCTTTGATCGATTACGGCTTTCCTCTAGAAAGCTTATAGCTGATAAGGTCACCTTTTAATGAGATCACTACTTTTGGCTATAGATTATTATAGAAAAATATTTATCCTTAGAGCCTTAATTTACTTAAAGAATAATCAGCCTTTTGATTATTGTTAACCTATATACCTACATACCTATACATTTCCATCATCAACCAAATCGTTCTTTTTGGTTGACATATTAAACATAAACGGAAATTTAATCACGCTTTCAATAGTATAGGCCATTGAACGCAATCCATAACCTCTCCACCAAAAAGTACATCGTGAATTCTTCTCAAAGTGTAGCTAGTACTTCATACAAATGATGTTTTTCATAGCTTCTATCTTAGTGTTGCAGTTGGTTAATATCATTTATCATACTGGAGTGCTTAATCTGGGATTTTTCAATATACTTATCTAAATTTTTATGCAGTTCTCTTCTTGAAGAAATCTGAGAAAACTTATGGTCCATAGCAAATACCTATGGTAAACAGCTTGTGAATGGTTGCTTCTTGCGAGGCACTGATCAAGCATCTCTAATTACGTCCATTTCTACCAAGCTAAAAGACAATTCTGATTCAACCCACTTGAAGTCTCCATGAAGCAAGCAAAAGGATGCATTAAGCTGGTTTACCAAACGCATCAAGAGTCTTGGGTAGGATGCCGTTAATGAATTGCTAAATCTTGTGTCTTTCCATTGATTTCATATGAAATTGCAGATTGAAAAATGAAGGCTCTAAAAACGAAAGCGTTAAATTAAGCTAAAGCTAATATTTACGCAGACTAAGATTATTTCTTAGCTCAACTTAAATAAAATTCTAACCAACTAAGAAAATTGAATTTGTAACTACAATCATAATCTCGAAATTCTTCATTTCGGAGAGAATAACTAACAACCAAACTTCTTCATGATGTTACAACAGCCCAGTAATCACAACAAGCGACTTGAGCACGCAACTGAACACGAAGCTATGAAATCTGAAGCGCAATTGCTTGAAGCGAGTAGCTCTTTTGTAAGCGATGCAAATCTAATCGCGAAGAGCTGTGACACAACCATAATCGAGGAACAGGCTTCGATTCGCCAATTCCAAAACGAGCTATTTGATCCAAACAGAAGCAGTGTTAACAATTCGATCGTTTCTCGTAAGAATGTTGTAGAGCTGCAAGGACCTGAACGAGTCGTTTTGATCTCTAGATCAGAAAGCCGTGGTAGAAGCTCAGATTCTAAAAGGAAATCCATCAAACAATTATCAACAAATGGGTCGGTTCCTCAAGAGACTGCTAAAGAAAGAGTTTCAGCCGCAAATGAAATCGAGACCAGAAAGAAACAGAAGGGTCACGATAAAGACACACTGTATGACGCAGATGCATTGTCCCTTGGAGCGGACCGGTCCTGCGGCCAGTCAATCGCTGATTCGGCTGGTGGGTCTGCAAGTAAAGGGATATTAGATGAGTCAAGTAGGTATATCAGAGAAGAGGAAACAAGTATTAGTGAGAAAAAGCTTATGCATAATCCTTTGTCAGTGCTAACGAAGATACGGCGAGAAAGTGAGGAGGAAATTAAAGCGGAATTTCGAGGAACTGCGAATTTCCAAACTTTAGTTGAGAAAAAATCGGTCGGAAATCAGCTCAACAGCGAAAATGGACAGCATTTCAATCCTTTCCATCTCACACCGATCGATTACGATCTGCACCACCGACCAAGCGGAAATTTTGGATTGCAAGCTGTTAACTATCAACCATCGCATTTTACTGAAATACGTGAGACTCAGGCCGAATACCGTGATTCAGAGTACGAAGGTACTAACCACAACACACGACAAACAAAGAGGCAGTTGAATATGAATGAGAGTGAAAATGAAAGCGAAGCGCAGTCAAAAGAGCTGGGGTTTAATTTACAGAGAGCTGGGAATTATTCGATGCATGGACTTGGAGGGATTAGAATGATTGGATTGGAGGAAGTGTTTGAAGAGGATACCGAAGATACGAAGGACATTTCACAGCTAGGTGTGCCCTTGTTCAAAAATATGTTTTATCACAAGCACCAGGACCAAAGCGTCTCATTGAACCTCTCTAAGCTGAAAGAGGAATCCGTGGTGTTGCCGAGCATCGATTCGAAGGTCTCACTTCAAGAAAATAATGAAAATAACGTCGAGGGATGTGGGTCAAAGGCAAAATTAGATGATCAAAAGGAGAATGAGCCTGGTAAGACTCAAACCTTCTCAAAAAGCACGACGCCAGCAGCCAGCCACAATGCCACGAAGCAAAATACTGCGAATTTTCTTTCTGAGTTAGGCGAGAACAGTATAACCTCCCATATGCAAGAAAAAACTGCAAAGGAGGATCAGGATGCTTTTAAGAAAATCGCGCAGGTCGCAAAAGAAGGGAATTTGCTCGATGAGCTCAATAATTCCATCAAAATCGATTCGCAACCTCATAAGGAAGAACAAAAATTAGTCGATATCAGCAATTACGACCAGAAACATCATAATGCACCTCTCGAAAAAAAAATGAGTTTTCAAGAAAATGAGAAGCATAAGCAAGGGCTATCAAAAGCTGAAGTTGATTTTATTAATATGAAGCTTGATATTTCAGGAATCCAAAACCTTGTTAATTGTACTCTAGAAGAGTTAGATGGGGATCAATCGTTTTCCTCACGTAGAGGTGAAAAAGTCGGCACTAGGAGGTCCAAGCAAGTGAGTTCGAGCCAGAAAATAAAAAGTTTAGAGCAGCTATTGCTCTCTGCAAAGTCAGACAGCAAACGATCTCCGAAAGCTGGATTTGGAGAGGACTATGAGGTGTTTCAGGTCATGAAGCCAGAGGAACCTCAAACAAAACAGAGAACCCTTAATGAGAAACCAAGAGAAACGAAAAGAGTGGAAATGGAGGGTATTTGCATTGATTCAGAGTCATTACAAAACTCTAGACAAAGAAGAAGCCGAGGATCGTCAAGGCTGGGGTCGAGAACCTCCCTCAATAACTCACTAGCTGAAATAAGCAAAGATAACCATCAATTACTCGCCAACAAAGTGGGGAGCAGCCTCGAACAGCCCAAATTTGGCATCAGAATTATTGATAAAAATATCAATGGTGTAAGCAGAGGAGAGATTGCAGTTAGTTCATTCGATCGGGTAGCTAAAATCCAAGAGCAGTCGATAAACAAAGACCCTCAAGATGAGAAAATCAACATGAGCTATAGCAATCCGTTCACCGAGCAAGAATCTTACGCGAGTCAAGATGCCCGAAATGTTATTGAAGAGCTCTTTAGTGCTACTCTTGGGAAAGGGACTGCGAATCATGAAAACAAAACCGTAAAGGTTGAAGGTGAATCGAAAGGCAGGTATGGTAGAAGCAGCTCTTTGACCAGAGGAGCGGTTATTCAAAATAGTAGCGCTTCAGGATTGTCAGTCTTTGCTCATAGCCAAACTAAAAAGCAACCAGAATTTAACGTTCGAGAGAGTTTTGATCCAAAACTCTATCAGCAGCCAACTTTGAAAATGAGCCAACCAATCATCGAGCCAAGTCAGACTGGAAAAGTACACAAAACTGAAGGAAAAATCACCCAAGCAGAGCAAACAGCCACGCAATCCGCTCAAAACCAGAAAATCATGGAGCCATTTGATAGAGCCAGCCTTAGATCATACTCTAGAGAGAAAGTTAGGGGACAGGCTATACCAGAAAGCACCTCTCTTCCCTCTAGAGGATCTCACAACTCACATCCAAGATCTCAGAGCAAAGGACCTGATACCGAGCACGGTAGAGATGATAAAGAAGTCAGCGAACCCCCTCACAACCGCCCAGCGATGCCTACATCAATACTCTCTTTCCCGAGTAGATCTGATCCCACTGAAGGCAATACTCTTCTCAATACACACGCCCCAACAGCATTCGCCTCGAATTTCTCTTACGAACACGCCTACTCCAGCCAGCAGTACAGCATTACAATTAGAAGCTCCCATAAATCTTTAGAAAATGCGAATTATGTCAAAATCCACTCCCGAGGAACAAACGAACCAACCTCACACACCATTTCTCAAAGGAATACTACCAAGGATCGCGAGTCAATCAGAGATTTGAATTCCTCATGCTGCCAACGAACAAGCTCGAAATCAAATCTCAGACCGCAGGATTTGTATCGCGTTCACTCTACATTACAAACAGATGTCAATACCTCTCTCTGCAATCAATCTTATCTCCAAGAAAAAACGTACCCAATCAATGTGCCTATCATTTCCATAAAACCTAACGTGCATCGCTCGGTCTCTTCACCCACAACCAAATTCGGCTTCAAGGTCAAAGGAGAAGCCACATTCCGCCCAATCACAGAGCGAAAGATAAATATGGATGTGTTTTGTATAAACTGTGAGGAATTCGTAAATATTGACCAGGTAGATGCTCACTCGACTCTTTGCGTGAAAAAAATTGAGCAAAGGCCATCGAGACCTAAAAAGAGTGTTTTTGACGACGAGGAGTATGGAGATGCCGATCAGGTCGACATTGAAGAAACCAATCAAAAAATCGAGCGGATAATCATGAAGTTAAATGACTCATTGAAAAGTTTTAGCAAGCGAATCAGACCTGAATTTGCTGAATATTGCAAGAGGATTGTAAAGGTAGCCAGGGACGTGGTTTCAGAAGATTCAGATTGTGAGCTGCTTAAGAAAAAATTGAAGGACTTTGACCAATTATTCGCTCCGATGTCCAGAACAACCAAAGAGGATGAAATCCGATTGCTGTTCTATATTCAACGGATGTTCGTCGCGCTGAAAAACAAAGCTGAGGCTCTGGAGGAGTATCAAAAAATTGCGCTATTAGAAGAGAAGCTCCAGGCCTGTGACCACGAAACGCACAGGAAGAAGGCCGAGCTCGAGATGTGGCAGTATCAATCTGATATGCTTCAAAAAATTCACAGGAATGACTCCAGAAATTATAAATACTTGCGGAATGACCCCAAAAAGGATCTCGAAGTCATCTCGCAAATCCACTCCGACATCGCCGTGCCAGTTGGAAATAGCGAAGAATCCGCAGGGACTGTCGAGAGCGAGGCTTACAGGCCGAGCACGCGACCGTCAAGGAGAAATAGCCAAGCGGATAGAGAGGTGCTGAGGAGGTATTTCTACACGGAAGCTGTGAATATTAAGTTAACTCTGCCTTCAAACCACTGTGCAAGGGATTTTCTTATTTCGGAATTATACGATGAATGCATTGCGAATAATATACCTAGGGAAGGATATGTACATTTTATCAAAAAGAAATATCAATTGATTTAAATGTAAATTTATCGCTTTATTTGGAATTGAGAAATATATAATACGATGTGATTTTATTAATAAACTTGGATTTTTTGCATTTTTGAACTAAATTGTTGAGCTTTTCTTGACCTCATCAAGAAGAGGCTTTACCCCGTATAATTATTTTTCTTTCAATTTCTGAACGTATATAAAATAACACTTGATAATATTTTTTGTTTTGCTACTGCTATATCTCATATATAGCAACAAACAAACAATCTCTTTTTGTTATATAACGGTTGAATAGAGTTTTTCCAGTCTAAATTAAAAATTCAGAATCACCACGAGTGTCTTCGCCATAAACCAGTCTTTTTCCAAGATCGGTAAACCTTTGTGAGTATCTTCCTGGTGGCTGAGCAGATGTATCCAGACTGCAGTTTGCATTTATGGTTCTCTTTAAGCACCTCTCTCCTTTCTTTCCAAAGTCATAAGGCTGAAGGTAGTCAATAATTCCAATATTGTAGTATAATCCAGGATAACTCAGACTCTCTAAGGAACTGAGCTCATGATATGGAAGGGGTTTTTGACCGGGGTTCTCGTCCTCATATTTCTTCCTATCGATCACAAAGACCATCAACGAGTAATCAATGAGCCCTAATTCACAGAAGAAACGGCCGTCTTTCTCCATCTGGGCAACCAACTGCGTCGCTAACTCTGGAGCAATCTCGATCCTCTTCTCATACTTGAAGAAATCTGTGTCTTTGAGCGTGCCTCTGCCCTTCAAGTTGGCGACTGTAAGCCCAGTCACGCCCCTCAGGACCTCACGATCGAAAGTGGAACCTTTAATATCATATTCTCTTTCCACGTAGGCCTTGGGATAGCCACTAACGTTTCTCATGACAATAAAATGATACTCGTCGTTTTCATTGTCAATTTTGAGGGAAAACACACCGTAGCACTTAGCAATAAGACTATTTCTGTTCTTTTCAAGGTATTGAACGTAATTGGGGAGGATCTTAATCATTCGGTTCTTTTCCTTGGACGTTATGGTCTTCACAATGAGTTTTTTGTCGCTTGAAAAGAAGAAGAATTCACCACTCTTCCCGCCTTTCGCTTGACTCGCCTTCATAATTTCCTCGCGATTGGTTTCAAAATCAAGCGATTTTTCAAGGTTCAAGAATTGAGAGTCTTGCATTAGCAAGCCTTGGAACAGCTCTGGAGCATGGAACGTGAACTTTGATTTGAAAACGCCATAACCAGCGAAATCAAGATTTGGAAGTTCTCGTTGCAAGATCTCGTTAGAAACATCAAACCAATGAGAATTTATATAACTTTCAGCTTCCTCGAATTTCTTTGAGTGGGAAATCTCGTCTTCATCGGTCGCTTCGTCGACTTTCTTGTAAGTGAATAAGATTCCAGACAGAATCGTGTAGGTGAACTGCACTTTACGGTGCTTCTTTACCTTGGCCCATCTGTGGTCCTCTTCCTCTTCGATACTCTTGGAGTGTTTCAGCATAGGAGCTGCAGGGTTTGGCAGGTCGATCCCTCCTTGAGCTTCAGGGTCGATTCTGCTTCTGTTTCTCCAAGGACAAACGACCTTTCTCATAGTGCTTCTAATGTAGCTGTCCCTGTAACGGATGAAAAGAAGCACCAGCGGGGTCAGAATCTTCGCGAAACTTCCTACCGTCGCTATGGGCTTGAGCTTCGTAGCGAGGTCAACTGGGTCCAAGCTTGAATTTTGGCCGTCGATCGTGGCGATGAGATTCGTTGTGGCGTACACAGCCCAAATGCCAGCGGAACTGAGGATATAGTTGTTATAGTACAACAGGAAAGCAGCAACATCTTTTGATGAGCTTTCGCTCTTAGGAGCGTAGCTTCTGATCTTCCAGAAGGTGAAGAAGCAGATCGCCATGTATGCGAAGACGATCAATACGCCAAAGTAAGCAGTTGGACTGCCGCTTTTATACTTTATGGAGCAAGTACCAAACAAAGTTTTTCCAAGATTTCCCATCAAAGCGAAAATTATCACTCCCGCCACCGCGCATACTATCGCGCTAATATGGTAGTGACGAGTTCGAACCTCCTTGTGTGAAGAGCGAAGGAAATTCAGCAGGTAGCGGCACAAGAAAATATTGTAAAGGAACTCGAGAACTCCTGCAAAGACTGAAAAAACCGCATTAACATAGCAGAAAGTGCAATCGGTTGAGAGATCCTTGCCACCTGGGAAATCTGGTGAGTAAAAGGAGCTGATCATCCAGTGGCCAGCGAGTATAAACTCAGCGACAGAGATACCAAAGACGATATCTCCTCCAGAGGTTCTGAGTTTTTTATAGAGAAGAAATCCAAGGATCAGGAGACCAGATCCCAGGAAAGAGCAGATTGCGAGAGCTGAGAAAATCACTGGGTTTGGGATGTGGATGAACTCGGCCATCCTGTCAAAGCATTCCTTGCTGCCAGAGGTGGAGAGCGCTTCTAAGCACATTTTATAAGTGTATTTTAAGTCTAAATTAGAGATTTTAAAGCAAGTCGTAGTGAAATAAAGGAGTATGGATAAAATTCCTGAAGTGATTAAAATTTTAACAGAGATCAGATTTTGCCGGTACATTTGAGAGTCTCAGGTTAAAAACATATCTGATGTGTTTTTGTTGGACGAAGCACCAAAAAGAGTGCTGTGCTCGATTTATGCTGCTAGCAACTCCAACTCTTAGCGAATTTTACGCACTTACAGATGTTTTTTGGTTTTGGCTTAGAAGTTCTTCGTAGTTGAAGCAAATGGGAAGTAGCTGATTTTGCTAGAGCAACCAAAATCATCACGCTTCTTCACGAAAATAGTCGAAGGTGGATGGCCTCGGTATTTCACAATCAAAGACAGATGTTAGAGCGAGCGAGTTGGTAAAAAATTTGAGTTTCGCGATGATAGCTGAATTTTCCTTGAGGCATTCTTTTGAAAATGGAAGAAGCGTAAATAATCCACCATTTAGCTTTGCGTGAGCTCGGAAAAGAGCCTGAGCTACTTTTTCAAATTTCTGATGAAGCGATAAGGATACTATAATTTAATTTCTACAGCTAGCGAGAGAGAGAGAATCGGAAGACAATAATTCTAATTAACTAGAGCACAAGAAAAAGCTGTGCTCCGCGGTGTGCTGATACAAACACTCAATGAACGAAGGTCAACAGAACTCAGGACGCTATCTAATAGAGCGTGCTCGCTCGAATAATATTCAAATTTACAGTATGAATTTATACCGTATGGATCTTAGAGCATTCACTAATGTTTAAAGCAGCAACACACTATCCTCCTTCTTTCAGGAGACCTACATGAGAAACTTTCCTTTCTCGAAACAAAAATTCTCATCCTTTCAGACATTTTAACCTAGCTCGCCTTGAGATTCTTTACAAATGTTGAGCTAATAATCTACCAATGCAATTGCGCTCTTCGTACTAATTTCTATAGCCTTATAGTGAGTTCAGGAGTGTGCTTATAATAATATCTTTAATCTTGCAAGTCAGCTATTTCACTAGGTTACCAATAATTACAATATAAAAGCAAAATTTTGGCCTAAAATTCAACACCTTTGAAGAACTCTTCAGATCCTGAACCTAACTAAGGTATTTTGGATAGTACTAACTGACTTGGTGAGCATCCCTTAGTTTTATCATTAGAGTATACAGTGTAAATAAATTCTATTTTATTAAAACGGTAAAACCTCAAACGATCAAGCTTAGACGAAAACGGAAGCACTGATCTCAGCACCGACATCCTTTCTCTCCACAATCTTCAACACTCGTCTTTTTTGTAATCACAACCTTCTGGGCTTGGCCTCCGAAAACTCCATCCTTCACGTTCTCCCCGTAACGCAAAGCTAAATATTTATAATATATCATTTTTGCTGCCTCATCAAATGCCTATTTTCCAAATCAATTATGAGTTTGCTTTTGAATATATTAACCATTTGAATATTTTGTCCATCCAAAGCCGATGTTTCGAAAAAAAAGCTCATATCTTTTGCTCTCATAAAATTTTCTGCATCTGTATAACTCACCTCTCGCCTATACCAGTGGGTCAAATCAATGAATTTCCTACTCAAAAGAGAAAAAAGGCCTACTCTGCGTCTCTATCAGTTTGGTTTCCGATAAGTACAAAAATCGCATCGCAATCAACAGATTGCTTAGCTTCATCAACCCAGCTGTCTAAGTGCTCGAAACTTTTTCGACTATTTCAGAAAATAATGAAGAGATTCAAAAAATTATAGGTGTTACTCGCAAACATTGTAAACCATGAAGACTGCAGCAGAGTTTCGATAGAAGGATTTGATGATGGATCGAAAAGACTCTTGTCCTGCCTTATAACGTGATTTATTAGAGGTTAATGGCTGTGAGAATGTACTGTGTCCCATATCTGTAGCTTAATTTGAGTTTCTGGGTCAATCTGCACAGGATACGAAGAAAATTCAAGTCCGACTGTAATTTCGTAGTTCGGGAAGAACTTGCCCCAGAGCAATCGTTTAAGAATGGTGGTTTTACCGACCCCTTTGAAGAGAGAACGTTCGTGATCAGAATCATTGAGAGGCGGAAATGGGTAATACCTGAATCTCCTGTTAGTATGACCTTGAAAACGAATCCTGGAGCAACAGATTGGTCATTAGTATCTCCAGCCTTGCCATCAGATTCGTTAGATATACTACGTTGCATTGAAATACTGGTATATACAGAAAATTGAGGAATAGATATTAAAATTTTATTTAGTACTATCGGAACGCCATCCAAAGTGAGTTAATGAGTTTGCCTGAACAAGCAATCTGATCTTGCTAGCGCTCTAAATCGAATTTTTGTTCGTTTACTGAGATATAATGAATGGAAAAAAGCCCTTCCAACATTCTCAGGACATAATGTGAGCTCCCGCTTCACAAGCAGATAACGGGTTATAATATAATTGTCGAGATAATTAATATTGAATTCTCATTGCTCTGATTAGGTCAACAATTTGGAGTGAGTCAACGCTCCTGGTACAATACAATTTTATTGAGAAACTAAACTGCTTTTATTAAGTTATTAAGAACCAAGAGATGGCCTCCTATTAATATGAAATGAAAGGAGGTTTCATTAAAATATGAGAGAAAAATCTATTTGCACAGAGAGTAAACTAATTCTCTGGGTGAGATCATGATCTATATACCCAGATTAACCCTCAATTTCAGTGTTGATTCGACATTCAGGAAAAAAAAACCATCCACCTTACAATCTAGATCTGATCAATAACCTTGGTTGTTTTGGTGCAACAATAGGTCTCCACTTTTGCAACACTCAAAACCATTCGATGAAAACCAATAAAGACTATTGGCAATTTCTAAATTCCACAGCATTGGAGAATTAAAAATCGAGAGTTTCATTCAAACTATTAAAATTCGAACGATAAATTAATCTGACTGCCCTCAATTTAAATTTGTCTCTAGTCCATAAATGAACTTCAAACTGAGGTCCTTTCATTTCTTCCGACAATTTCTCCAAGTTTCCGTCATCCAAAGACGAGCAGAGATCGATTCAAGGCGCTTCCTTTACATACTCACTCTTATTGGATTCCTACAACTCGCATCAACAAACATTCTTGCATTGTTCTCAGACGACGTCAAAATGCCTGATCGCGTCCTGCTAACAGTCATCAAATACTCCAATTACTTGCAGCTGATCGATA
>ENA-UOUE01000446-UOUE01000446.1-compost-metagenome-genome-assembly--contig:-NODE-446-length-33270-cov-5.714970_pt1 | contig 33270 bp, 21 predicted proteins | sample MGYA00238146_ERZ747223 | MGnify/ENA primary metagenome ERZ747223 (study PRJEB28781, sample SAMN06268865) | compost metagenome | isolation source: single cell | place: USA: California, Emeryville, Joint...
GGGGGTTCCAACTTGACTATGTAAGGTTTCGTTAGGAAGAACATAGCGTGAAAGACCAAAATCTATAAGTTTTATTTCAGCATCAGGCTCTGAGTTCTGATAGAGGAAATTTTGTGGCTTGATATCACGATGCACAATGCCTCTTCCATGTAAATAGAAGACGGCAGAGAACGCTTTGGCCATAATTTTCGCCGCTTCTGCTTCATTAAATGTCTTTTTGGAAGCGAGTCGATCCATAAGTTCACCTCCACTGCAATATTCCATTACAAAGTGGTAGTTCTGACTGTCTTGATAGCACTGATGAAATTTAATAACGTTCGGATGGTCAAGGTCACGCAGTAATTCAAGCTCTCTTTTTAAGAGTTTTTGGTCTTTTTCCATCTTTGTTTTTAAAACAGTCTTAATAGCATAAGTGGGCTTGGATTTGCCAATTGGAGTTGCTAATCTCACGGTTCCAAAGTGGCCATGACCTATATTTTCGTGATAAATAGATGATAATCATATTTTTGTACCTAATACTTTGGAAAAGTGATATGCAAGCCCAATATCTGAGATGGAGGTCGTTGTGGCTCGACGGGACTGCGATTTGGATTTTACTGGCCTTTTGGTGAAAGTTTCTATTTCCTTTTTGGAGGAAGTACAACCCATAGTTGTTAAAATTTACACAAATAAATTACTTTCAGGGCAAATGCTCAGTTAATGATTCTCATGTTAAAACATCAAAGGGTTATTAAAAAAAAAAACGCTTAAAACTTGCATTTTCCGTTGAGAAGCATCTGTCACTTGATCAAGTGCTGTCCAATTCATATCCTGCAATACAAACGAAGGATTTGCTCTTTGATTGCCATATCAGAATATATATTCGCTGATTCATAAAAAAAAAAGTGCTGAAAAATATCAAAATATGGCTGATAGCTCACGTAACAAAGCAGTAAGTTTTAGTTAGATTCATAAACACATATAGTTAGTTCTGACGTGTAATATAAAGTTAGTTTAGACATCATCTTTTGGAAATCATTCGTGCTTAAAGTCGCAGATAATCCAATCAACAAGTATTTTTTTGAAGAATTCATTATAAACCATTATTGGTGGGCAAATTAGAGTAAAAAGGAAAAATAGAAAAATCAAAGCCGCACTGGTCGTCTCGAGGAAATTTTGGTAAACTAGCCACAGCAGTAGCATAATACAGAGCAGTGGGATGAAAATGCAGCCAAGAAACCATATCCAAAAGAAGATCCTTTCTTCTCGAGATCGATCGAAGAGGGGTACACGCTTTTTCTTGAGCTCCATGCGATATTTGAAATTACAAACCTCACAATATGCTTCTTCAATTGATTGAAACTTGGTTGCTATCCAAGATTTGAGACAGCTATCATGTACTTCTCCAATGGAACCAGCGCATTTACAAGGGTTGATAGTTTTCGTACCATATGTGGATTCCCAGCATATCTTGCACTTGAGATCTACTCGAGTCAGATGTTAGATCTGGTTGCTCAATTAAAATGAAGCTGGCTACCTTGCGTTTTGCCCTCTTGAGTCTCTTCAGGGACTTTACGGTGACTAATAGAAGCTGAGTTGCTAGAAGCGTCTGTCATTTTATTAATACTTCAATTAAAATAGGGTGAGAATATAGTTTTCGCTGAGTGATGGCGTAAATAAACACTAATGTTTTCACAGCTTTGAGAACACACTCTAGGTTTCAGCATCGCATTGAGCACGATGTTTGAAGAGTTTTTTGTAGGACAATGGCCATATTATTCGAGGGTTCTTACACAGTATAATATAAGCATTTATAATTATTAAGACAAATAATGAAAAAATCAAAATTTAATTTAAGTCGGTATTTTTTAAAAATCCATCTTCGTGGTAGGCTCGTACAACAAAAAAAATTAAGTCCGTTTCAAGCCAAAGCGAGCCATCGAAAACTGATGGTAATTAAACCAGGAAATAAATACATCACCGATAGTTGACTAATTTATCATAGAGGTGTGTCTTTTAACTTTGTGTTTATTCCACGAGGTCTTTTTTCTTCTTCTAAACATCATCAGATTCTCATTTTCTGCTATCTCAATAAAATAATTCCCCTATTCTAAGACCCCTACAATTGTAGATCACTCCAAAAGTGTGAATTCGGTGTGTTAGGTAACATGAGATGTTTTGTTTCCAAAATTTAATGACATTCTGTGTCAGTTTAAGGTGAAATTAGTTAATATTGTGAGAAGTTGAGCAGTCAACGAACATACTGGCGCGATCGCTGTGAGTTGGAGTCTTACCAAAAGACAATTTAAACTTTTGAATAAGGGTTTTTGACACTGGCTTAAATTAAATCAAGCCGTTTAACAAAAGAATTGAGTTCTTGATTAGCTTCTCAATAATTCAATTTCATAACTGGAAAAATTTGTAAAGGAACTGCCTCAAACAGAAAAATTAAAATGAACATTTTCAAGAACCTACATGAAGCTTTGCTCCGACTTGTGATTCATGTTCTAGAAAATCAGCGAGTTTCTCGGTATGAAGCTATCTTTATCGTGTTCTTGAACTCCTTACTCGAAATTGGCCTGCTCTTCAGCAACACGTTTAATTACCCGTCAGCTCAAACGCAATATGTGAGTATTCTCTTCACATATGCACAATTTTTCAATACCACTCAACTTCTCCAAAGTTATGGATTTGATCCAACTTCAATTGGGGTGCTTGTTATACTTGGGGTTATCTGCGCCGTGCTATTGGCTCTAAGTTTATATGTTTATATCTTCTTTTATAGAGGCAAAGATGCAAATTCTTCTCAGAAATTCTATCTCTGGATATTCGAGCAAATTCTAAAGTATGTCGGCTATTGTCTCGCCATACCATTCCTACACTGCTTCATCACAGCGATTGGGAACGGACTTGCACAAACCATTATTGCTCTCATCGGAGTAATAATGATTGCGATCCCTCTCTTGATAGAACGCTTTTTCATCCAAGAAGACAATTTTCTGGAGACCCATTACCTTTGTAAATGCAACACAAGTTTCAATCTCATGAATGTCCTGTATTTCATCTTTGTTATGGTATTTGAGTCCCATTTTGCGACAAAAGATTATCGATTGCCATACACGATTGCAGTATTTGTATGGCAAATTTATCGCCTCTGGAGAACAATCACAGTGGACTATTATTTCTTCAGTGAGATACAACGGATAAATGTCTGGTTGAAAGGCATCAATTTGCCCATTGCATTCATATTTATGCTCAATTATATTCTGGAACTATCGAATACGCGGACTCTAACACCAACTGAATGGGTTGTCTTGCTCCTCTTCACTTGCAAATTAGTACTCGAAATCCATAGTCTATACGAGCGAAAAATTTTGACAAACTATGATAATCTTAAGAATGGCTCTCAAGTTGATCATGCAATTAAGCTCATGTGCAATCGGGCTCAGCTTATCATCAATAAAAATGCCCAAGAATATGATTACTCAAGCTCTGACCTGCTATCATTTGACGTACTCTTTCACAAGGGAGTGATATCTTCTGATTTTATAAGAAGCTACAGCAGAAAGACTAATCATGATGCTGTCAAGCTCTGGAAGCAGGAAGAACTCTATGATCCAGCAACTTTCAAATTCTTTCGACCTCAATGGCGTACGCAACGTCATCAAACTGTAAAGGCTACGCCATCGAACAGCATTATTGCTCTTAAGCACTTTCTACGGCAGCTGTATGTTTCATACACTGATAAATTTCCCAACAACGCATATTTGCATTTCAGTTTTGCCTCATTTCTCTTGCATTACCTTCGACTCACACCAGCGGTGATCCTTGAGTGCTTCCTTCTTAATCAACACTTGCAAAGACAATCAGATGTTAGAATCGGAATTTCTCGAGAAAGACTTGTCAGAATTGTCAACACCATTCAAGAAAGATTATCTCGTGAACGAAGCGACCTTGTTTTTAGCAACATCGATATCAAAGGCATAGCTGAGTTGGAGGATAAGTATAATGAAATGACGCGGCTGATGAATAGCTACGTCACCGATTATGTTAACTTCCTCGAAGAAATGTCCGAAGAAACCGTATATTTTGATGAAGTCTACACCACCGGGAAAAAACTTCTGTCTTTACGGAAGAGTATTGATACTATCTTCAATAAGCATCTATCGGAAAACCCTTTCAGCATGATTGCTTACTCTGAGTTCTTGCGCTCTGTTGTTTCGGATGACCTCACCGCTATCGAACTCAATCAAAAATGCCAGAGGGCTTTTGCAAGACTTGATTCTTATCTTAAGGGTGATAAGGACTGCTTCGAAGTCAATTTGCTTTTTGATAAAAACTCCAGCATCATTCAAGCATCTGGATTGTCCCAGAACCTTGGAAAGATATTGAGAGCAAACCCAGCCTGTGAAAAACTTTTCGGTTATACAATAAAGGAGTTGGAGAGTATGAACCTTAGAGGACTAACTCCCAGATTAATTTCCATACAACATGATACTTTCTTGAAAAATTATGTGGAAAGTGGTCGAGAAAATATAGTCTATACCAACAAAAGACTTTTTGGAAGGTGCAAAGAGGGATTCATATTTCCAATAACCCTTCTTGTAAAACCTCAGATCGACCTTGAAACTGGAGTGTTCTTATTTTTAGGATACCTCAAAAATATTAACACGAAAAATGAGTTCATTATCACAGATCAATTTGGCCTTATTGACAGCACTTCTCGAGCATTAGGAGAGGCGCTGGGTTTAACAAAGTCATTCTTAGATAGGAATTTGGTTCACATGCAACTCCTCTGTCCCCAAACAATAGATTTCTTTGACCTAGGCGAAGATTTCAAATCCACGAATACTAAGGGAAAAACAATGGGCACCTACAACCAGACCGACGAAAGCATGTATGATGAGAAAAATGAAGACCAGAGTGTTTGGAAGAGAGATCAAACTGACGAAGATGAAAGTAGAGATATAACAAATAATAGAAGCAGAGTTAGTGCTCGCGCAAAACTGCTTCAAATGGGAGAAATAACATTCAAAATGTTAAAGCGAAAAGATCCGCTAGAATATGCACCACGAGCTCTAATGGACCAATGCAAGAATGTATTGGAGTTCTATACAAACAGATTTGAGGAGAGAGACAGCAACAAAGACTCAGCCGAAACCCTTTTTAGCTCTGATAGAAAATACTTGGATAGCCTGCATGCTAAAATGAAAGAGGCTCGTCAATCCAAAGAGTATTGCCTGGTTCAAGGCGCTGTCGAAGAGCTTAATACTTCTAGAAACAAAATCAAAATGTATGTTTTCAGGTTCACTGAAATAGAGGATATACTGCTAGATAAAACCAAAAAGATGAGATCAAGGAAGAGCAAAAATTCAACTATTAAACCATCATTAAAGAAGACGGAGGGATCTGATTTTGTGAGAACAAAAACTTTTAAGGAAGATTCCAAAATTGATGCCAAATTAAGCTCGCACAGACCTGTGCTGACTGAACTTGCCGAAGAAGAAGAACACGAAAATCAAGATCAAGATCCAAGTATGGACTCCTTTTCTGAAGATAGAGGCTTAAACGACCAATTTGAAGCTATCACTAAAAGAGGTGGTCTTCCTCGCTTGCTAAATGATATCAGTGCTATTCAACCTAATAGAGCGAATAATTTGGATTTATCTCAGGATGAAACGCAATTCCCTCAAAATGAATATCTTGTGAGCATTGGAGGAGGTCCAAATAAAAATTTCCTCCAAGCTCATAGAAATGACAGCAGCTTTGAGGTCAATCTGAGTGGTCAGAGCAAAGATGATGCAAACCAAAAGAGTGCCAGAAGCAGCATTAACGAAAGGGTATCTGAGTATCCTCAAGGTGGTGTGAGAATAAAGGAACCATTAAGAAACTTTAAGGCAGAAAAAGCAGGAGGCCAGAGATATAACACTGAAAAAAGAGAAGCAATTAATGAGTCTCAAATTTCAGGTCTGGATACTAACCGGGGATTGGAGACAGATCGAGGTCTTGAAACAAACAGAGGGAACGAAACCCAAAGAGGCCAGGAGTCCAATCGAGGAGTTGACACTGCAAGAAGTCGAGGCGCTCCATCATACATCAGCACCGATCGTTATTTCGAAGCGCTTGGATCACATCGCGGACTGCTTTCCTCTGAGAAATTAAGCAGTATTCCAGACCGAGCAGATTGGAGACAGAAGGGTAATCAGGTACCTGACGCAATCTCAGCCAAAATGGAACCAAAAAATGATATGGAGGTTAATACTCATCAAATAGCAGCAAGAGATACTAACATTCCTTCTTCTCATCGAATAAGGTTTGCGGTAGATGAAGCAGAGTCCGGCTCTCATCCGGAGTCATCTGGCTTCGAAGCAACTGATTCTATGAAACGTTCGGAGATGAATTCGAATAAAAAAGGAATCTCTGACTTATTGAATGGCTTGCAACAGAATAATCAGGCGAGGCAATCAGCAAATAAGACTGGGACTGGGAATCGCAAAAAATTTGACCTAAAATCAAGGAGCTCAAGTGTAACTAGCGGGACTTATAAAACCAAAATGATTTACTCTGCAATTATTCAGACTTATTTACCCCCGGAATTTCGTCAGTCGCAGCTAGTAGTTCTTGCCCAGCTGGTAGCAGCCATATTATCTCTAGTAATCATCATTATCATCTGCGGGACCAAATTTTCTTATCTCCAATACTCCACCGGAATTCTTGATGATGTCAACCGTCTGGTTTATTATATTCACAAACTTGGAAGCGCTGCCTATGATTTACAAAATAATGATCAAATCGTCCGAGACACTCCTGAAGGCGTTGCTGAAAAAGCCGCAACAACATTAGAAGGGATCAATGTTTCTCTCAGTACTTTTACAACTCAACTTTATCTTTTTCAACAGGAAAAGTCATATTTCTCCAATACATTCCCAACATTCCGGCAACAAATCTTGCTTCCTTCAGTGATGGTTGATCCGACATATAATATTGAAATTCCTATGGAGAACTACATACAAAAAATGGCGTACACAGGTTTTGATGTTGTCAAAAATTTCAATAACATCATCACCAAAGTAGACAGGACTTCGATTGATAATTTGATAGCTGATTACTCCAAACTCTCGCGGTTACTGGTAAATTGGACGAATTATTTCAAAGACAATGAATCTCTGTCAGCGAATTTGAAACCACAAATCAATAATGAATTGATAGCCGTGTCAATAATCCTCTTTATCTTCACCGTGGCGGCAATCTACAAGTTGTTTGTGAGCCTGAAATTCATCAATCGAACTCTTTATCAACTAAGCCACATCATGCCCGTGGAATACCTAGACATCAAAAATAAAATTCTAATTTTCACCAAAAATCTCAATAACAAAATTAGTTTGAACAGCGAGTCAACTAATCTTCAAGTTATAAGTTCTCTGAAATCCAAAAAGAAAAGCGGTAGTATTGGAATTAGTAGCACAAAACATCAGACTCATAAAAGGAGATACCTAGAGGCGAGAACTTTTTTCGTTAATCGCGCGACACCAATCTTCTTGCTGTTCAGCTTCTATATGATTCTTCAAGGAACTTTTAAAGCTGTGATGGATAGTGTCATTACTTCGATAAATTTGGGAATGACCAATATTTTATTCTTTGCCAATGATGAAGCAAATGCAATTTATGGAATGTCGCAATACAAAAACTATACTATCCAACAAAGAACAAATTTAACGACTGCAGCAGAGCTTCAAAATCTTATTAACTTGTACCACCAGCGCATCGCCTCAATCACGTCACAATATGGAAGTGCTGTTGAACAAATCCAACTAATATTCACATCTGATCAGGTCGATACCTTATATCATTTGATTTATGGCGATGTTTGTCCAATCTATCCAGATTCAAATTGTTCCGCTGTCATGAGTGGGGTATTCACTCAAGGGCTTATCACTGGAAGGATAGCAATCAATGACTTCATGATTCGACATATAGATATTGTTGATGTTCCAATCACAAAATATTATGAATTTGAAGAATTAAACCAAGCAGAAGATCTTGCTCATAAAATCCTTCTCGATATTTTAAATATTGCATCCAACCGAGTACAGGATTTACTAGATTCGGGGATAGAGCTGATAATTGGACTCGTAGTGGGTCTTGTTGTCGCTACTGTTTTTTTCTTCTGGTTACTATGGTCATACACTATGAAGAGGTCAATTGAAGAATTCAGGGATTCTCGGCAGCTTTTGTCTCTTTTGCCAGTCCTGGCGATAACCAGAAATTCTAGAATAATGAGCTTCTTGCAGAAAACATCTTCTTTATCAATAGGGAGATATTAACTAAAAGGAAATTTTCATCTGAACAAATGCTGACGATTGCCAGTTTTAAAATTTTATATCGCTTGATTAGATTTCATGAAGGTAGATATCTCGTTCTATAATCAAGGTAGAAGTCGGCATTCATTCTTTCAGGTTCTCATCTTTACTGTAAAAAGAAAGATATTCTTTAATATGTATGCTTTCTTGCTTAATGATCCACATCCCTCACTCATATTCATCCCCCTCCTCCTCTAGATGTACCTAACGCAGTCATTTGCTGATTATGAGTTGAATTGGGATTCTAGAAGAAACATAAGAGAGTACTCAAGTTGCTTGAATGAAGAATCAGTTTCAACATCATTTTTTCATTTTCAGAATATATAGCCATTGCAAAATAATTGAAACAGTGAGTTTTTATGATTTTTCCAACATTAAGTGCATAGGAATTTCAGCAGCGAAGAAAATTTTTTCAACGAGCTTTGAATCGATGAAAAGGCAAATTATTTCAATATTAATTAATCAGCTTATTAAAAAACTTGGAAATGCCAGAAATTTGTCAGGTAGACTGTTATTTACTGAGATTTTAAATTCGAAACTCTGTTACACATAGCCTATGGTGGTCCTTCGCAATTGGAATTCGGAGCTGTAGCTAAATTTTTTTTAAGCATCTTCTGGCTCAATGTCATCGTCAATATTGGCAATCGCTTTTATCTTATAATGAGCGATGATTCGCGAACCCAAATCGCTTGTGAAAGTAAGGCTCGCCTTAATTGGCTCCATTTTTGTGGGAGCTTGTGGACTCAACGATCTATTATTTTTAGGTTCTGAGGCTCTCAGGTTCCAAGAACTCGGAATATTTTGACCAGGAAGAATAGATGTCTTTGTTCTAATCAACCTTCCACAGGGAATTTGATTAATCCTGGAACTGCTAAGGCAGACTTCAGGTTCTGTCTCTGTTTTGCTCAGTTTTTTGTTGCTGCTCCATTGTTCATAGAAATCACTAATATTTCCAAATTCTCTCAAAGCCACCAAGAATTCTGTCATCTCATAGAGCACGTTATCAGACAGATCTCCAATAAATGCTTTGATATGCAGGCTATTTTCTGGGTAAGCAACTAAATGCCTTCGTGCATCCTTCGAAAAAAAAAAGCTTTTTTAAAAATTACAGCAAGATGTGTTTACATCAATAAAGATGATTTTATCAATTGGAAGACCGAGATTTTCAAGGTCTTTAGTGTGTCCCTGCATTAAGTCAAAATTGCAGTGCTCTCGATGGAAAATTTCCTTAAAGTATTTTCTAATGCCGAGGCCTCTAGTCACAGCATTGGCATACTAAAAGTTTAAATTCACTCACTTGTTGAAGACGAAAATTACCTTAAATTCGCTGGCAGTATATATGTATAACGTATAATACTTTTGCATGGTCTCGAGGAATTCAATTAAGCCTGGTCTCTTCAAGACATAAAACAATTGAGGTTCACCATTCCTATGGGCCTGTTAAATATCTTTCGTTATGTGATCCAAAGTTGTGTAGAGTTGACCTGCACTGCAACGCAAGCTTCATCAAAGTTACGCACCTTAGCATGAATAAGTGTTTCATCTAAATCCAAAACCAACAGGGTCTGGATCGAATCGAACCGGGTGTTAGCAAGTCTCATGTTGGAATGTTTTACTCGTGTTGCTTTTTGTGGTAATTCAGCTTCTTTCTCAGTAAGAGATTCAAATTTTTGGAAGCAATCTGAAGCTTTTTTCTCACAGTTTCCAGTGTATTTGGATTCAGATCTTGTTATCATACCACCAACTTGTTGAACCTCTTAAAATTAAATAAATTTTATGCCTACTTCTACTCTCTTGAACCATAATATAACGCATTCTATTTAGTATTCATTTATACACGTTGAAAAAAATTTTCACTTCTGCATCAGACAGCAAATATCCATGGCTGCTTGTGCAGCCAGATCATTAAGTTTGAAAAAAAATTCTATTTCTTTTACCTTTCGAAAGCGCTTAATGAAAACAATTATTTCCTCAAAATGGATTGTAGACTTCAAACTTAAACGGTACAAGTCTCAAGAACACTTGCAGAAGGGCTGTTTGATACTCTCTATGATTCTCTACTTTTGAAAAAGGCAAGTACCACATACATATCTATATAATTTTTCTGATATCGTACTGTATCGACCGTTCAGTCTTTGCTCTCGAAAGTAAATTAATGATATCTTCGAAGTTGTTGTTGTTTCCATAGTTGAAGTTGTATTAAACTGTTATTTGAAAAGAGAGGATACTAATTCTTATTTCAATCACAGTCGCTTGTCTCGTTATATTGTTTCAAAAAAAGAGAGATTCTCAACGCAGAAAGGGTCTCTCTTTCCAAAAATTCAGTCACAACATTATTACTATGACTTTAATGTCCTTCAGAACAAGGTTTTTCGAAGATACATTCCTAAAATAAGATATCTCTAAGTTTAATTTTTCTTCATTCCGCAAATCAGATTACTGATTAAACAAAAAAATTTTCGCAGAAATTATTTCCATTTGTCAGATTTTCTCAGTAAATGCAACCCCATAGTGCGCATTCTAAGGACCCCAACCAAAATCCCAAAAAATGGCACTCTAAAGCTCTCGACGCAGTTGTAAACTTTATAGTTGGACCAACAGATAGTGAATCAGACTTTTCTCAAAGTGAATCAGATACTGAGAGTGACTCTTCAAGCTCTCAATGTACGGTGTTGAAGCAGGATCTGGAAAAATTGAAGCATCAGAACGCAGAACTAACAAAAAGTCTTAATGCACTCATTCAGGAAAACGAATCCAACTATTTCAAAAGTAGAGAGCGAGAAAAACAATTAAAACAACAATATGAAGCGATTATTGAAAAATGTAAGCAAGAAAATATTCAATCAGTTCGATTGGCAAAAGAACTGAAGAAAGAGCACGAAACGTTGAAGGTACGCTATAATGACCTCCAAAAAAAAGCTGAGAATTGCCAAGAAAATCTGAAAACTTATGAAGCTATGATTTCAAAGTTAAAGACTGAAAATCAGTCATTAAAAGCAATTAATAATAGGAGTAAAGAAGGAGATGCTTCTCAAAAGCTATCGGACCTTGGCTCTAAGTATCAAGCGCTTCTTAACGAGAAGAATAATTTACTGGCTTTCTTCCAGCAGCTCAGCCAGAGTATTATTGGTCTCGAGGGGCTAGAGAGCTACAAAACAAAAGAATATCACAAAATTCAGGATAATGCCATGCTACAAATGGCAATAACTACATTCGAGAAGGGATTAAAACAAATTCAGCTTGAGCTTGAGATTAATAGTAAAAACCATGCTGAAAAAGCCATCAAAAGTTCGGAATCCAAACTTCAGCAGTATAAAGCCGAGACAGAAGCCGCAATAAAAAAACATCTTGAAGAAAAAAATCTATTAAATCACTCTATCAGCCAAATTATGGCTGAAAAGAAGACAATTCAAACTGCCATGGATAATTTAGTTGCTGAGGTTAAGAAAAACCAAGAATTACTCGAAAAAGATCGAAGTTCTATAAAAATCCTCTTTGCTGAAAACTTGGAACTTCAACGTAATGTTGCAGAATTAAAACAGAAAATTGTGGAACTCCAAACAAAGATTCCGAAAACAGAAGAAGATGGTTTCGAAATTGTTGACTAAAAAGAGATTAATTAACTGCTAATAACTCTACTATCTGATGGTAATGGCTTATTGAGGATATAACAATGCAAGATGATTTTAAAACGGCTCTATAAGAGGACCTTATGATTGGGTGACTTTTTTTTCTCTCCTCTCCATCTTGCTTGCTGTTGTGAAAAAGAATATTTGTGTTCATTTAATAATAACTACTCCACAAAGTTAAAGAGTAATAAGCAAATTAGCTCCTAAATTAAAACTATCCTCCTTATTCAACATCATAAATACCTGATCATTGAATATCAACTCAATATCAGAGAATTGCTACTTAAAGGCAGACTAATCCTAAACAGGGCCGTTTAATGTAGACAATATATATACATGGATCTGTTGCTAATTGATTTACTCTTTCACCATGATGATCTTGCAAATTTGACCGTGTAACATATCTATCGAGACAACCCTTATCAAAATCACCAACTATTCAGCTATAGTTACAGATAAAACAAAAATGTTCTCATGTCTAAAGGTCTGAGTTCAACGGCATTGAAATCTATATTTTGAATTCAAAACCAGCAAGGAACAGACATTACCTTTGAATTCTTGGTACGTTCTTCCTGCATCCTCTTTCGTCCATGCAAGCCTTTCTCTTTGAGCATCAGCAAGCTTTCTATTTCCAGACAACGTAGTCTCCTCAATTTTTGTGAAATTGCCCTCAACTAATCTTTTTTCAGATAGTTGGCTCAGGAGGCTGAATAAACTGAAAGAAATTTTTTCATCAGGATGAAGATTATGCACTCGAGTTAAGAATATCCCACCGTTTAAAGGTCGCACTAATACCTTCAAACTTTCAGGTAAAGATGAGAATTCTACTGCATGACGTCTATTTTTCAAGTTTATGAACAGCCAGCAGCTGCGATTTACCTCGTGTTAAATGGACCTATTTTCTGAATTTTGCCAAAGAACACCAAAGGCTTGTTGTCTTCCCTATATTGCCTCTTTCTTTGCTGATGCTCATCTATGAAATATTCAGTTAGTATCACTTCAGAACAACTTGAAAATGATGATTGGACAGGAGTAGAATTTCAACAAGTGAGAATCATTACCTCTTGAGAGGATCAAGGAGTGAACAGTCTGTATTTCCTGTAATTCCTCACCACTCGAGAACGATCTATGGATCATCAGCTCCATTTGTCCTGACTGTCTGCTGGTACCACCCTGAGCCCTGTCATTCATGAGAGTGAGTCTCTTTTTGTTTGTGGTAGACTCGTCTTCAATCGAGATCGCTGAAGTGACTGGATAGTAGTTAAATTGTACGTCAGTGGGAGAATCGAGGCTAACATCATAGCCTTCTTTCTCACCATAAGTCCTCTCAACAGTGAAGAGTCCATTAGAATCCGTATAAAATTTCTTTCCATTTTTTATCTCCTGCGAAGTCACAGAGAAAACGATCTCTTTTCCCAATCGTTCTTCGATTCCAACTGAATAGAAATGTGTTTGGAATTCGATACCAGTTCCTAAACTGTCGTGATGAAAAATGAGGTTTGTTTGATAAAGATCTCCTATGATCTACAGCATTCCGTAAGTAACATCTAAAAAAATCAGAAAATCACCTGGACTATTGTCAAGCGTTTTCCTGGAAAAACTCTTGATGTTCGAATCGAACCGTACGGAGTTGGTGTGTTTTTGGTAGGATTAAAGTAGTTCGGTCCTGAGCCAGACTCCTTTGGATGGCTAGATGAATTTTTGCCACTGTAGTACAAATACTCAAATTTAATCACATCTCTGAGGCAATTAGAATCACGTGCAGAGCTGCTCAACTCTGTCTTGCTGTCACAGACTTTCAGTTCAAATTCATTTTCAGTTTTAAAATAAACTTCAAAAAGATCTCCTGATTTTAGAAATCTGCCTTTCACATCTTCAATTGGCAGTATCTCGTCGCTTACATTCGCTTTAACTATTTGGAAAGTCTTGATCTCAAAATCACCAAAGTCCGCTTCAAAATACAAGTCACATGTGGGGCTCTGTTGCTTGTTTAAACAAAAAACATCCAATTCAACAAAATTATTTTCTTGATCTATGACTGAAAATGGAAATAAGATTTTGTAAGCCAGTTTTATTCAAGTTACCAACGACATGAGGAGCTTCAACAGCAAGTTTTACAACAATTCTTCGTGCAGTGCCAGGATTAAACACAGTCACAAGTGTATTGCTCTCTCGAAAAATTTCAGCATGTTTCCTCAAGCAATAAACATCTTTATAAGCGTTTAACAAGCAAGTGGAAAAATCGAAGGAGGATTCTAATTCTTGTGGTAGAAACTTCTCAGCAAACAGATGCCTTTTTAGCTTCTTCAAGAGACTCTGATAATAAAACATCAGTTTTCCTAAAGATTTTGAATGTAGATAGATACCTTATCCAATTCGAATTTCTTCGAGCTTAGCATCTCTAAATACTCTACGTTCACTCTTTTTGCCGATGTTCCCGAGATGACATCATGTTGAGCGAGGATCCCAAGCATCTCATCAACAGCCCACAACTCATTCCAAATATTATTGATTCCTTCTACCCAGTTTGCTGCTTGGTCTTTCAAAATAAGCTTCGAGTAAAGATTTTTCAGAGCAGTAAAATATCTCGCGGCTGAAAAGACAATCCCTTTGAAGATTGAGTTCGTTGTATAAAAGCCAGTCCATGCCTCATCTTTTTCGGTAACCAACGGAAAGAAGTCATCTTTAAATATTTTTAAGAATTTATCAGGATATGTCCCAGCATAACCATTCTTAGTGTAGATTTCGTTGACTCTTTTGAAGTAATTACTAAGCGAGCTAAACTTGGGTCTTAATCCAGAGAATGTCTTTAAATTATTAACCCATGCTTGTGCGTCATTCAACAATGGATTCGCATCGAAAGAAAAATTAAAATTTCCTCCAATATGATGCTGTATGGCGTTTGTTAAAAACAATTCTTTCCTCTCATTCGTCCAGACTTCATAGTCTCTATCCGACCATTCTCTGCGAGCAGCATGATACCACCTCCAAAATTGTAGATCTCTTTGATAAGGATAATCCGCAATCTCTACATATATTTACTCATCAAATTGAGCTATAGGCTGCCACAAAAAATTAAACTCCTTTCGTTGTTTTCTGGCTTCTCTATCATTTTTATGAACTTTCTCAAGCATAATTGCGTTAAATCCCATCTTTGCCAGCAGCCAAGCGTAGGCCTTTGAATGGCCTGCTGCTTCAAGAGACCATGCATATTGTGGGTGATAGCCCAGAATATCTTTCAACCATTTGTGTCCGATAGTAAATGTTTCAATCAAATGATCATAATGTATGCAAGCTTCATCAGGTGAGGATATCCCTCCATTTACTACTTCAAATTGGGAATTGTTTGAAATTTCAAAGAAAACTTGGGTGCTTGAATTGAAGAATCTATCCATCCACATTTTCAAATAACCCATGGAGTCAGTAACAATGACCGCTTCTGGGTAATTTTTGAGGGTATGAACTGCTGTATCAAAAACCCGACCCGGAGAGCCAACCCCTAAGACACCTGCCAAATATTCTTCAGCCGTGTGTTCTCCGCCGTAGTTACTGTGAGTGTAAAAGATTACATGCAACTCCGTTTCATTATTTTGTGCGGACTGAAAGGTCGCTTCTGCCAATACCAAGAATAAGAGAATAAACAAACTCCACAAAAAAGATCTATTTAAAAAGTTGTTCATGTCAGCTTTTTATCGAATATCAATAAAGCCTAAAGCGAAGATTTAAACCAACAAATTATCGATACAAACTAAAACAAAAAAAAGTAGAGAAGGAACTTTTCTGCTTTATTTTTCTCATAAGTCGCGAATATTCAAAAGCCGAAGTACATTTTACCAAGCATCGATGCAAAGAGTTGACTTTATTGATACGAAAAAGAAGTTTATTTTATTCTTGAAAGTAATATCGTCAAGTAATTTACAAGCAGTTGAGATGGATCCATAGAGAGACTCCAAAAATTTAATTCAATATATGAGAAGCTTTTTCTTTTGCTTCTTTCTGGAATTAGTTAATACAAAAGATCACTTAAAATTTTCAAAAATATTTGGATTCGCTTGGATCAATTTCAATGTCAGTCAAAGGAAGAGGTTCAGTCACTGTGTATAATAGTCCGAGCAAGGTTCCTAACATTTCGTTGGTGGACGCGAAGTTTCTATTAGATGCACCCTCTCCGAAAGCCGTAACACCCAGAGTGGACCAGCAACAAAAAGACCTTTATCAAGCTGAAAAGCTCTTGTCTGCAGCGACCGTAAAATCTGACGCTTTTTTTAATATCGATTCTTCGGAACGCATCCCTTACTTTAAAGTTGCCTGGCTTTTGATAAAATCAGCTCTTCCTTCTCTCATTCAAGGAATCACTGCTAATATCGCGTTTACTACTTTGATTTATTTTGTGTCGCTCAAGGGAGACACCCATCTAATCGGAGCTGTGGGAATGGGAAGCACGCTTTTCTTTACTGGAATTATCGCGTTCTTGCAAGCCTTAAACATCGGTCTTTCCTCTTTGGGGTCACAGGCGTTTGGAGCAAAAAACCCGCGGCTCTTGACGATTTATTTCAAGCGAGCACTTCTTATTCAACTGATCGTGTATCTTCCACTTGCCCTGCTTGTTTCTCAAATAGCAGAGTTATTCAAGCTCATAGGGTTTGCTGCTAAATTATCAGACGGAATTGAAAAAGTATTATTGGCGATGATGCCAGCGGCCATCCCTTTTTTCTACTTCGATGCAGCTAAAAACTATCTGATCTCCCAGAAAATATTCGCCCCACAAGGTTATATTCAACTAGTCAGTTCAGTATTTGACATTTTGATGCAGTACTTACTCATCATTTACCTCGATATGGGAATTATAGGCATTGGAATAGCGCGATTCAGCATGGAAACGTGCAGAGCTACAATAATTTTCCTCTATATCCGATATTCTCGTCGAGTCAAAAAAGTCCAGGTCGTCGGAAATCCTTACAAGTTCAAAAAGCTCTGGATCCAATTCAAATATCAAATCACTGCGGGCGCTCTTCAGATTACCGATCTAGTGGGTACACAGATAGTTCTGCTTCAAGCTGCTTATTTCAGCCAAGAAGAAGTAGCTGCGAATGTCATTGTTACAAGAGTTACAAAATTCTGCCTTATTTGGGCTTTGAGTTTGGGAGTTGCTCTTGGCTCATATGTTGGAAACGCCATGGGAGAACAGAATGAGAAAAAGATTCGAGCTTTTATCAAAGTCGGAATCTTTTTAGATTGTCTACTTATAATATTCATTTGGACCTTGATATGGACACAAGCCCATCACGTTGGAGCGATATTTTCTAAGGAACAGGCTGTTCAAGATCACGTTACCGGTCTACTCTTATTCTTCATGCTAATAAGTCCATTTGACAATCTTCAAAACGTCCTTGGAGGAATCCTGAGAAACGTTGGAAAAGAAAAGTTTTCAACTCGCTTATATATGTTCACATATTATCCCATTGCGATTCCATTGTCTATAATACTCGCACATTGGGCAGGCATGAGGTTGTATGGTTTATATGGTGCTATGCTCGTTGCAAAAGCTCTGAATACCTTAGGATCTGTCTACTTCCTTTGCACAACCAACCTCAAAGAACAGATGCTGTACGTAGCTAATCGAATAGTAGAAGAGTTTGTCCCTCCAATAAAAGAAGACCCCATTCCTATGAGCGGTTTCCCAATAACCACCAATTTCGAACTCCAGGACAGGCAAGATCAAAACCATGAAGAGCAAGAAGAACAGCAGGAGCAGGTAGAGAATATTGTGGAAAATGGTTTAGAGGTCAACGTAGCGCTCTAAACCGGTAACCTAGACAAATGGTTCTAAATAAAACCTTTCATCTTATTAATTATTAGATAAGTATTCACTTTTGCTTTTCTCTCGTATTTTCTGAGACGAGGCTACATAAAAAGTAGTTCTACGTGACAAGGGAATATCTATTTTTTTTGTTGGTAAACTAAAAATCAAGGAATTGAAACAAGCGAGAGAGACTCAAATCGTTGGCGATGATTAACGGCCGCAATGTAAATTTGTGTAATTATTCTGGCTATCTTAATAAACAAGATTTTTCTAAGTTATCTGCTTATCAATTTAAACATTAGCTTCAATTTCAAGAAGCTCGTGCTTCAATGCTTAGTACTATTGAATTGAATCATCTCTTGAATTTTATTTCTCAATCGAGACGATTACTTTTGCCCTTTATTTAGATATATGTCAAAACATAATGTCATTTTCAATTGAATGACGCTAATGGTAAAATCCTCGATGTGTAAAAAATCAATATATTCCTTAAGCGTCGTACTTATAGAGAGAGAATGAAGCGATTTATTCAATTTAATTTGCACCTAATTATTTTGATCTTAAATATAAGGCACTGTTAGGTTTACGTTAAAAACTCAATTATTTAGACAACAATCCAATATGACAACGTTTAACTGTCTGTCTCACTCCCAAGCAAAACTCAGACCTCTTCAAAAAGCCTGCCTCTATCCGGGATGTGTAGATCCTTGCCTTTGTACTACCTGTGAGAAGTCTCATCCGAGCGAGCATCAGCTTTTTTTCGAAGATATCGACGATGTTTTCAGTGAGTCCTTATTCGGAGAAGTGTCAGCTTTACTAACGCTGAGCACAGGACAAGATTACTCGCAAGGCAAAACACACAACACGCAGCAATTCCTCGCTGATTTTATTGCAAAAGATTTAAAGAATGCTTTTGATAATGCATATCAACAGCTAGTAAATAGGCTAATGCCGAATGTTTCACAGCTCGTTGACCTCCAAGCGTCGCTTGCTTCGCAGCCTACTTTGAGTCAAAATAACGATAAATCAAGCTATAACTTTGAGTCTCTCACCCGTGATAACTTGAAATCGTTCATCAAAAGCTATGCTACCATCAGCAACCAGTTTGATCAGATTGTCTACAATATCCATAGTCAGCTGCGCTCATGTATCACTGATCTCTCAAAAAGTATCGAAGAAGCTCTTAACGAGCAAGTAAAACTGCTCTCTGCGGCGCATCAAGAAAGGATTGACCGTTATTCTGCCTGTAAAACAATGCAGAAGACCTGTGTCCCTGGACCGATCACTCGTGTAAAAGTCAAAAAGTTTTCTCACAACACCCAAGATTTCCAGCCAATAGGTGAGCTGCTCTCTGCTCACTGCACCCTTTATCAAAAAGATCGCAAATTTTTCGTTGTTTCAAATTCGACTCTCAAGGTCCTCAAGCATTTTACTATCGAAGAGTACCACCCGGAAATGGACCAGTTGCTTATATCACAGCACACTCTACAATTAATCGGCTTCAAGAAAGATGTTAATAATGAAGAAACGTTTGTTTATATCTATGATTTGCGTTCAGGAAGAATGACACAATTCAGTTCAATACCACTAAGAGTAAATTCAGCAGCCGATTCTTTGAACGGAGGAGAAGTGTGGCTTGCGACTGAAAACAAAGGTCTCTATCTGTTGGATCTTGCTACATTCCAGATATCCCTATTTGCTACCGGAGAGGCTCGTGGGCTAACCGATATCATGCTAATACCACCGGCAGAACAGCTGATTGGGTTGACCTCTGACAAGAGGATTCAAGTATACTCTATTTCAGACAGAGTTCCTGTGCTAGTAAAGACAGTACCATTGGCCACATTAGAAAATTATAAAGAGCTTAAAATAGCAGACGCTTGCGTCTACGGGAACAAGAATAACTTCTTGTATGTCAGTGTTTATGGAAGATTTGATCAGTTCCAATATACCTCTCAAGTTGGACATCTCTTTTGGATTGGGGATACAGATTTCTATTACCCACGAGTACAAAAACTCGAAGAATTATCGGCTCCGTTCAATTTCAAAATTTTCAGGAGTACTGATAAAACAACAGTCGTCAAATGGATTAAGAGGATTAATACTAACTTCCCTTACCCAGCGATAATATTCAAGGACTCAACTGACACATTCATTCATCATGTTAGAATCAATGAGCCGAAGAAAATACTTCAACTTCAGCATCCTTACTGTCTGCTGGTGCAGGACAATGATCGTCGTATCAAATTTGTTTGCTAATTGATTGAATAACTCATAATGTTGAACTAAAAAATTCCCCCTTAAATAAGTTAAAATATTTTCAACGTAACGTTTATATATACCCACTTTAAGATAATAAAAGTTGAAAAGTATGAAAAGCTATATATAAATGCGTAACTTTTTGAACTATAAACTGCGATCGAGTGGTTCATAATCGTTTTGTCAATTCTCCTGAATGACTCTCGTAATTCTCAATTTCAGATATTTAAACCATGATTGCTTGCATAGATATTCTATCCATGGTTTATATTTAAATCTTCTATTCGAATCAATAGTGAACAATAGCATCAGTTCACCCACAGATATTTGAGGTATGTGATATGTATGCAATAAGTTTTCTTTCTTTCCTTCTCCGTTACATTCTCGAGTAAAGACTACAAATGTTTCATAACAATTGTAAACTTAATTATTCGTCCGAATTTATTTCAGTTTGGATTTTTTGTTGCTGTTAATGAAAAGTCTTGCTCCACTCAAAAAGCAATCTCGAAGGAGTTTTATGGTGTCTGTCCCAAATTCTGAATACGGCAAGAGGTTGACACGACGGTGTCTTTATGAAGCGTACAATAGCGATGAGTTTTTGAAAAAATACCATATCGATTATGCTCCAAAGCAGCCTCTAGTGAAGGTTCGAGTGCCACATCGAGAATCTATCCTCCGAAGGAACCCCAGCGTACACGACTTACATAATGAGATGCTCAAAATTGCTATGAACCTTCCAGTGCAACAGATTGATGATTTCGTGAAAATCTATAAGTCGAAAGTGCTTGAAAAAAAGGCAGCCATCGTACAATTCGATCTCATAGACGAGAACGGAAACCATGTCACAGATAAACACGAAATTGAAAAATTATTGATAGAAAAATTTAAGAGAATTCAAACAGCAGAAGACGAACCATTTTATACATCTCCCATTAAATTCCCAACGCTGGAGAAACTTTCTTCAAAAAAATTTCATCACCTTCTTCAGGCAATTGCAAGGGATAAAACAGTGAGCTACGACCTATTTTCTGATATCATCTTCGAAGCTAATCACATTAATAAAACTCGTGAAGTATTTAAAGACATATGGAGCAATTTGAATAAACTGGATATATCAAAGCATTTCGAACAGCGATTGATTCCAGTGAATAAAGATCATCCTCAAATTGCAAATATCAATCGAGTTCGTCCGATCGCAGTGACTTCTCCTTTCGTCAAGCTCCTTGAAGTAAGGTTCTTAGGGAAACTTAACGAATATCTGAAAGGTCGCATGTTTCCTGGACAGATCGGTTTCGTTCCCGATTGTGGTGTCACAATAAATCTTGTTCGAGCAATAAACATTATTCAGGAACAAACAAGTAACGGGGATCATGTTTTTGGTATCTTCATTGATTTTCCAAATGCTTTCAACACCTTGAAACACTCTCTCTTGTTCGAAAGATTGAAAGGGATTCTTGAGCCTGACGAGATTGAATTCATCAGAGCTATGTTTTCTCGAAATTCAATACGCTTAGGAAAGCATTCCTTCAAGCCGAATATTGGAGTAAGTCAAGGATCTTTGCTTTCCCCAGCTCTGTTCGATATTTACATCGAAGATCTTTTCAAAGAGTTGGTTCAGAAAGGACTTTGTTCTGTCGACAACATCATCGCTTATGCTGATGATGTGCTAATTCTTGTCAAAGAGCCTGATATAATCAAAGATATTTTGTCTCATATTGGTGCTTGGGGAGAAAGAAACGGTTTGGCCATCAGTCCAGAGAAATCAGCGATATTAGAATTTTCGCCAAGAAGAACTCGCAAGAAGATAATTAAGGAAAACAAGATATGTGGAGTGCCTGTCTTGAGAGACTACAAATATTTGGGATTTTGGCTGAATGACAAACTGAAGCTCGAGGGTCACATGCTCTACGTTTTGCAAGAATCTGCAGCCTTGCAGTTCAAATTGGCCCCGATTCTCTCTACATTCTCTGTCAAAGGCCGGATCCATTACTGGAAGACGTATGTGGAACCTTACCTGAAGCTAGCGTTTCCTGCGTTTCAAGCTGAGCGAAGTTATACCAGAAGACTAAAATTTAAAAGATTGTTACAAGGGACATTTAAGAAATGGACTAAAATACCACGGAACACCTCAAAAGAAGATTTTATTCGCTTATGCGGTTATGATATTGATCAACATGTCAACGAATCGGTTAAACTCGAAGAAGAAAAGTGGTTAAAGAGAAGAGAAAACTGGCCAACACATGAATAGTACATCTTATTCATAAATATTGTTCACCAAACAAAAAAGGTTTTTCGTAATGATTTATCAAATTTCATATATTTTTCTTGTTTGAGCTCTTTTCAAAGACCTTGCAAACAAATTATTCGCAACTAAGATGACCAGAGGTAGGATTCTAATTAATAATGAGTAATACTTAGAGAAAGATAGGATGAGTAATTCTAGCCATTGTCTGATTACTTATTTGGATTAGCCATCAAAAAAACGATTATATTGCCTTTAGTATCTCATGAGATTAAGCCACCAATAGCTGGAGATGAAGCCACTTCACAGGGGTGACTGGAGTTTATTATTCATAAAACACTGATATCTGTTGGCAAGAATGCGAATTTTTTAATATTTCTCTCGAAATTTCGTGAGGCTCACTAATAAGATTCGTTAACTTTATTTGAAATGTACAATTATATAGCGACACATTTACAATCTTAGTTGTCAGGAAGTAAAAATACTTATTCTTTACGTATTTATATTAACGATTCAACGCAAAAGATCAACCAAAAAAATTTCTTTCTTTGGATTCTATACACATTATTGCAAATATCTCGACAATAAGACTGAGATGATCCTCCTGTTTTTACTACTGCATCCTCTTGACAAGTAGCTTAAGGCAAACAAGGGCCATTATTCTGAAAAATAGGCCGAGGGAAATCAAGATTAAGATGCATTTCCAAATTCCAAGATGAAATTCTCGAATTTGAAAGTCATCAAGTGAACTCCAAAAAAATTATAAATGTTACCTAAGTATCGAATTTCTTCCAGACCAAGAGGAGAGTCTGTATATTCATTCCATATCATCCCTTCAAATGTGTACCTAAATGGCTGTACAAAATATCCAAGTATAAAGAATTATATTTTTCAAGATGATAATTACAGAAAGCCACTGCACCCATGAGATGTATCCGTGCAAACTACCTGAATTCAGATAGAAACCACCAAAGAGTAATAATGGCAATAAGAAAAGCTTTCGTCGTAATAAGATCAATAAGTAAGGGTCAACCCCAAAAAAAAATTTACTGGAACAGCAGCCATGGCTACATTGGCATTACCGAAGGCACATCCAGCTAACAATCCAACTGCGTTGCCAAAAATCGATTGCAGAATGACGAAAACAGCTATAGATACACACAATGTTAAGCAATCAGCTTGGAGAGAGGGTTACCAAAGATGAAAAATTTTCCTGGATTCGAGTTGTTGAATCCGATTATCCAATAGACAATGCAGCAGAAGATAAATGGTAGCAAAGTCAAAAAGGGTAGTTCAGTCGAAGATCGTCCAAAGAAATACGAAGAAACACTGTAGAGATTGGCTCCTGTTTCTCGAAGAAAGACCTCTCTTTCCAATGGAAATGTGAGAATAACGCCATTCATCGACATCATAAACTGGGAAACTGCTAAAAAGAACAGCGCACCATTTCTGTCATAGGAAGCATTTGGATCGCGAGGATCATCTGATAGTCTGAAATAAATAGAACACACTACGAAAGCAATAGCCACTAAAATTTTTTTGGTTTTAACACTTGCAAAGACTGAAATAGTTTACATGTCTGGATGATTCTACCTCGAAACAGGACTGGATTTCTTTTGAAGGTTTTATAAGACCTGATCGAGAGTTGACCAGTTTCATAAAACCAACTGTTAGCTGCGTGGACAAAGTGGATTTCTGAAGTCTCCACATGCTCTAGGCAAACGACGAATAAATCACTTCGACCCTTTCAATGCATTGATATTACTTAGTTCTTCAAGAATTCCTGGTTTTAGGTGACTATCGAATGCTGCATGAAGAATTCTCAGCCTCTCTTCAGATGTTTCGTCTCTGCTGGCAATTTCCATCATATAGTCAGCTGGGTTTGAAAATTCAGGGCAGTTAAAGCCTTGAGAAGCAAAATATTCCACCGCCTTCGACGTGTAACCTTGGTACAAAAATTTTCCATTTGCAAGAAGCATTAGTCTATCAAAGAGCACGAAGATATCTGAGCTCGGCTGATGTATAGTGAACACGATAGTTTTTCCAGCTTGAGCATAATTTTTAAGAAGCCGGATGATGATGAACGCTGTAAAGCTATCGAGTCCAGATGTTGGCTCTGAAATTTGAAGATCAAAATTATAATTTGTTGGATCTAAAGCTTACCATCAAGAAAGAGCAAGGATGGATCAGCGATAATTTCGACTCCTATAGAGGTTCTTTTTCTTTCTCCTCCAGAGATTCCCTTGAGGAGAGTTCCTCCGATCAACGTGTCGGCTGCTTTGGTTAGGTTTAGGTCGTTTAAGACTCTGTTCACAAGTTCTTCTCTCTCTTGCTTCGTGCCTTTGATCTTGAGGTTGGCGGCAAATTGGAAACTTTCTTTGTTTGGAAAATACATTTTTATTAGTAAAAAACAACTAATAATATTATACCTCTCGGAGTTAAAGTTTGAAATAGGATATCATTTTGCATCACATATCCCGCGAATTTGCTAAATTCCGTAGATGTAAACTTTAATTGATTTGCAGCTACCTGACCATCGCAACATGATATAGAATCGTATTAATCAATTGGCAGGAAAAAATATTGAATACTGTTCCCTCAATTATTGAATTTTTATTAGCTTTAATTCGGCAACTCAAAATGTTTAAGAGACTAGTTTTGCCGGCACCTGATGGTCCCATTATAGCTAAGAGTTCTCCATGTTTTGCCATTCCGCTCAGGTCCGAGAGAATTGTCTTTTCGATATCTTAGCAGGTTGTTACTTAAGATCAGATTGAAATTGAAAATTACATTTAGGGCCACCCTTACCCTTACGATTGGGGTTCTTAACTTTAACTCGGTATGTCAGATTTGTAAAATTCAAGTCAATTGTATTTCGGGATTTTCGATAAGGAGAGTCTGGAAACGCTTCTTGAGAGCCGACTTCAGTCACGGGAAGATTGGAGATCGTGTCCATGTCAGAAAAGAAGATTGTTTTATGAAATGATTCTTGTAAATTTGTAAATTGTTTACAAATAACTAATTGGATATATACTCTCTCTAATAAGGAATAATATTACTGTCAAAACTTCCAATCGAAAGATTCGAAGAAAGAAGGATAAATTTGTAAGCAATCACTCCTCACAATTTCGAAAGTTCTAAAACTTAAATTAACTCAGTTTAGTACTTTCTGAGCAATTATTCGGCTCCTAGGCCGCCTATGTTTTGAGAAGTCGTATATTGGGGTATAAAACTGAAGCTAATTTACAAATTCTGGCTAGCTTTCGCTACTATAGGGTTGAATTCCATTCTTAAAAGGAGGGATAAAAATTGTTCTTCAGACTGGAATGAGCGCTTGCCAAGGATTCACTCTTAAACGATTCAGAAAAAAAAAAAATTGCAAGAGAGCAGCTATTTTCTCTGTTTGATGTCTTTATTGGACTTTTCTAAATGAAAAGTGAAATCCATTGTTAAAATCACAAAGCAATTAGAATGAAAATTGCTACTAGGATACACTCATTCACCTTTTGTGAGTTTTCTGTTCTCGCAGTGAAGTTAGAATAAAGTGCGGACATTTCTATTACTTATTCTACTCACATGTAATGAGTAGATGGACAGGTTTACTGGCCCCTCAAGAAAAAAAAAAAATCCGAAAAATTAAAGGTCTTTTATAATTCGTTTATTCCTTTGATTTTTATTCTCTTGGAGAAGCTCTCAAAGACTTGGTACAGTTATCATGGTATAGAAAAACTCAACTTCCTCTTTCTGTTTATTTCGGAATCGTGAAAAATACTTCTTGAATTTTCCCCATTCTAGTCGTTGATCTTATGAATATTTCTTCAATTGTACGACATTACATTATTGAGCAGTATGATTAAAACATTATGGACTAAGAAAGGAATGCAATAGTATATTAATCTAAATACACTTAGGAAATATACTTTATGCTAGTCGGATTTTTACAGAATCTAAGTATAGACAGGTAAACTATGTTCGAGCCCTGTTTACATATATTAAACAAAATAACCAACGAGCACTTACTGAAAGTAATTGCAGTAAGTTTTTAACCGATTCTTTATATTTCAAGTATTTTGAGTAGATGATATCAATGATCAGTTCATTTTTTAAATGCCCACCTTAAAGCAAGGTGTAAATATTTACTCAGTTTAATTTTTGAAACATTTCATTTATGAGTATACTTCCACAACACACACCTACAATGTGCTGTTTTAGTTTCCTTAAGTTGCCAACAATATTCATATCCAAAGTATTTACTTCAGTTCAGAATGATACATGTCATTATTCTCTCTCATTTTTTGATACACATTACGAAAATCATACCATACCAGTTATACACAAATAAAGTTCTGAAAATTGAGCGCCTAATAAATCGGATCTTTCGAATTTTTTTTCTAAAATTAAATTATATTAATTCCTCCCGATTCCTAATCATAAGGTAGAACAAACAGGATCATTTGAGATGGAACCCTTGACCAATGGGTTACATTATACAAGAGTTAAAAGACTTGCATCTGGAATTCCAGTTGATTACGATACAAAATTTCAATTGCATTCTGATCAAAAGTTAATTATCATTTCTGGAATCGTCCCAGGCTCTCAAGCACACCAAATCTTTCTTCTAAGTATGCAAACGGGCCGAATAATCAAGAAAATTCTAGCACACAGCGCGCATATCAACCAGATTCTATTCCTTTCAGGGCTTAATACTATAATCAGTTGCTCAAACGACGCGACCATTTTGGTCTCGAAGCCATTTGGAAGAAAGAAGGAAATCGAACCTACACGATTTAATCTTCGCTCAAAAGTTTACTGTATATTAGCAATTCAAGATGAAAGCAAAGGGAAAAATCTTGTTCTTTGTGGAGGAGCATTTACTGGGGTTTGGTGTACCGAATTGCAGCCGAAAGGCTCCAAAAAACTCATTCTTGATTCTGGCAAGAACGTCGTCATGCTTCATTTTTTGAAGAACATGCTTCTATGCTTTAATTATCAAGACAGTTCAATCGACTGCTATGAGTGGAACTTAAAATCAAGACTAATGACAGTTCAAGGAAAATTGCGATATGCAATACTAAACAGTATTACTCCAATAACAGAAAATCTTTTGTTTCTACATTATGAGGGACATGTTGCAGAGATACTCAAGATTGGTGCTGGCGATACAGAGCTCATTGAACGTTCAAAAAAATCCTTTGAGGCTAAAGGAGCGATCTTTTCTAGTGGAAGCGGCATAATAAACGTGACAGACAATAATCAGATTAAATCTCTAAAAATAATCGATTGCAATGAAATTGAGGAGGAGTCTCAACCAATGAGCTTGAATCCGCCTATGGGAGTTATTCCTTATTGCGTATCTTCTATTAATGAGCTAGTATTCATAAAAACCTATCAGAGTGAAATTGCCATCTTTAAACTAATGAAGTGAAAACTAATTTCAGAATAAAAACAAATTTCGAGTGTTCTGTCATAAAAAAGATATTAATCTAAAGCTAGATGACTGACAATACATCAGGAGGGGCAAAACCAGGTCAGAGCAAAACAATATTTAAGAAGCATTCTTGCTAATAGTAGTAAAATAAGATCAAAACTTTGAAGAAAATAAAGTAGGAGAAGGATTTCAACAAGATGCATGGACAAATCAAGTAAATCAAAACTTAGATCGTTTACGAATATCTCAATCCTCGAACCAGCGCGGAGAACAGCAAGGCATAAAGTTTCCAAGCGACATAACCCCAGAAAGTATTAATATTTGCCACTTTTTTACAGAAATGATTTCACACTGACCTAAGTTATAAACGAAATGAAACAATTAGAAGAGGTTTCGTTAACAATGGAAATGATAGTCTGTAACGCAACACTATAGATAAAGATTCGAGTCAGTAACCCGATTATAAAAGAGGAGACGCTCAAAAAGTATGTAGTGTACACCGTCAGGGTATTTCTTCTTCTTTTACACACTCCAGGTACTTACTGCAGCCTCTAAATTTAAGGGTCGTGACAGTCAAGGAGCATTTGAGTGTTTGAGAAGATATAGTGAATTCAAGTTGCTAAGAGATGTTCTTACACTGCGATGGCCTGGAGTTTTTATACCCCCTATCCCGAGCAAGAAGGCAACCGTATGCACTCACAGAATTGACTAGTCTTACAAAAAGCTAATAGGGCAACTTGGATCCAAAGTTTATTGAGGATCGAAGGAAGTTTCTTCAACAGTTCCTCCAAGAGTTAACTAAATTACCTTACCTATACCAATCAGGTAAAAAGATGGATCTACTCCTGCTTTAAATGAGTCTGGGTTAATAGATGAGTTTCAACAATTTTTACGAACGAAAATGCCAGACGCAGAAAAGGTAGATTTTATTTGATATTTTGTCAACAGAAAGTTAAATGCAAAAAAATATTGCAATCAGGCATTGTCTGTTTTTGGACCGCTTAAATCCGAATTGCTAGTGTTACGTTTGGAGAAAGCTTTTAGTCATTTAATCAATGTAATCGCTGTCTTGCATTATCTGTTAATAAGCTACAATAACGACAAAGAAACCACTAGATACTCAGATCCTTCATAAAATCACGGCCTTTCACGCTTACTTAAACAGAGTAAAAAGCATGTTTGAGGTAACCTTAAACATCTAAATTTTAAATGCATCAATCTCACATTTCAAGAGCTTCGAAAATCAGGCTTTAGCCTTGGCCCAAGCCAAGAAGAACTTTTATACACAAATCTGTAATACAAGCTCTGACTTATAATTTTGATTCAGAATGCTATGCTAGATGAATTCCAGTCTCAATTAATGCAGCACTATGAGAAAAATTGCTTAGCGGAGTACGCATCCCCGAATGAAGATGATATGGTCTTTAGTGGAAATTCGAAAGACTCACTAGATTCGATCGTTTCTAAAATTGCAAGTTTCTTTCATGGAGATCGTCAATTAATCATTATAACTATAGAAAAAGGATAGCACGTGTTTTTCCTTCGAGTTATTGTATGATATGATACGGAATGAGAACAAGGAGATAGATGTATTTTCATGCATTTCATTTGTACTATGCAATGACGATATTACTTGTTGATAGGCATTCCTCGAATTATTAAAGCGAAGAGATGAAATTGATGCTCAAAAAGCCAAGCTGCAAATCAAAGTCAGAGAGAAAACTGACGAACTCGAACAGCTTCGTCTTGGCAAAACATCAATGAAATCATTATTTACGAGAAAGACTAAAGAGGAAGAAGCCGATCAGATTAGAGCGTCCCTAGAATCCGTACAATTATCCGCTGTGTTTTGAGCTGCTCTGATTAACGTATTCCGAAGTATAAAAGAGAGTTAGAAGCCACAGAGAAATTGAGAAATATCATTTCTGCGATTATTGCTTATCAAGAAATAGACAAATTTAAAGTAATTGTGGACAGAAACCATGCCATACTCACTTCTTTCATAAGGCTGCAAAGACAACTAAATATTATGACATCGTGAAAGAATGTGCATTGATGGAAATACAGGCTACCAAAGACGTATCAACTTTCTAATGCCCTCTAGCAATCTTATTTTTCTTTTGTTTAAAAAGATTGAAACTTATTGGTACTCGGTGCTTGATTGCCCAAAAATGAAATAATATTCATTCGCGTCAGTAGCGAAGCAGTTAATGGCATAGTGTTTTTCCTGTCAAGCCATTACTAACTTTGTAAACAGATATATCAGTAATTTTGCTTGAGTTATAGTATACAAATATTGCAGTAAAATTGCTATTATAATTCTTGTGTAGAAACAAAAATTGAATTGGAAAAATGTTAAGAAATTTCTGAATTTTTGTGAAAAATTAGAAATCTTCTAGTTTTGATTTGAAGCTGGGAAAATCTGTCTGAATCGTAGGAGTTGGAATCTGCCTTTTCGGTATTGTTTCAACTGAGTCGAACTTGATCTAAGTTTAATTAGCATTAGTTCTCAAATTATTTTCATATTCAGTTTACATCAACCGAGTCTCTGTTTGGATGTTTAGAATGCGTCCTATCCGTCATGCCCCCTATCAGCTTTGTTAGATACCTTTACTCTCTTTGTTCAGTATATCTTTTACAATTTTCGGATCATTAGCAAGAAATGACTCCATATTTTTTCCGGTTGAGTTCAGTAATCCGTTCTATAAATAGGTTAGAGTGGTCTCACTGGGAAATATTCGAACCTTGAGCTCCTGATTTGCTTTCTCAACAGACTCCTTAAATGATTTCTCGCTTAATATTCGTTTGATTTTTTTCGTTCCATCGCTCTCAGGTGATGGTACAGTGAGTGTGTATTTATCAAATTCATCGATGTTTTTTCTCTGTTTCTGCTTTTCAAAATGTGTCAGGTTAAACTCAATCTAAAGAAAAAAATAAAAGTTTACGGTTGAAGATGCTTGGTCATTTCTATCGGCTGTTATATTTTCTTCAAATTGAGCTTCCATCTCAAGTTTTAAAATAATCCTATCCAAGGTGAGCTCACAAACTTCGGTCGACAATTCTTCAATTTGAGCTTTGAATTCACCTTCCTTTTTGAATCTTTCAGCTTTTGTTGCTTTTAGTTCTTGCTGTGTTTCTTTCAGTGCTTTGAGGTGCGTTTCAATAACTCTTTTCTATCATGAAAAAATAGAGTTATAAGATTTCAAGATAGCTATGAATACAAGTTCTTCGTTCTCTTTGAGGTATTTTTCAAGATGAAAGTTATTTTGGTCTTTCTGATTATTCTTCATGCCTTCTATAGTTGTTTCATATCGTTTTAAAGAAGCCTTAGCATCATCAACAATTAAAACCAAAAAAATATTAAATCGTTTCAATACCTTTAATTCTACTATTCTCTTATTCAGATTTAGTATCTCCTTGTCAGATTCGGCATTTTTTCTTTCTAGATCTTTGATAGAGTCCTTTTTCGATTGTAACTCCTCCTAACATATCATTTATTCACTGGGAGGAACTCACAAAATGCTCAACATTTTGATTTTTTAGAAGCTGGCGGAGTTCTTCGACCTTATCCTGAAGGTCTTGTTCACTCAGTAACTCACTCTGCGTATTTGCCTCATATTCTGATGGAAGAGCTATATATTCAGCCTTATCGAGAGGAAAAAATGTTTTTTCAATTTCAGGGTTTCTCAATCGTTAATATTAATTACAAGTGGATCTTTAAGTTTGTTGGTATTCTGTGGAGATGACAACAATTCGGAGAATTCTTTCCTTGCAGGAGCCTCTAATCTAGATTTTGCACCCTGCAATGATGAATGGGAGTCAGCTTGTCTCTCGGAAACTTGCTTTTTGAGAATTTCTATCTCATTTTCTAGTTTTTCTCTCTCCTCTTCAAAAATTTCCTCCATTTCTCCAATTTGAGCTTTCAGAAGCGAAATCTCTCTTTCATGATCTCTCTTTTTTTGGTTGAGCAAAGCCTCAAATCTGAGTTCATTTTCAGTATACTGCTCAAATGCTTTACTCACTTCAGCTTCCAAAGAGAAAACGTGTTCATCCTAGTGTAATTAATATCAATACTTTGAGGCCCTCACTAAATTACAATTGCTTCTTTTTCTTTGTTTAAGCTTTCTATTTCTCTCTCTTGATTAGCACAGAGCTTTCTTAAATTTTCAAGCTCTTCATTTAGTTTGTTGGTATCATCAGATTCAACTTCACCCTTTGATTCCATCTTAGTACCAGCATTATTTTGCACTGTAATTGCATGCTCCATCAGCTGCTTGTTCTCTAATATCAGTTTCTCATTAGCATCTTTAAGAGTTTGACATTCCTCTTCGAGCTCTTTGTTCTGTCTTTTGGTCTCTTCTAATAAATTCGCGAGTTCTGATTGTCCTCTTTTCGATGAGTTCATTTCGTTTTCAAGCTTCTGGGTTAATTCCTGGTTCTCCAATACGATGTGATGGTTAGATTCTTGCTGTTTCTCAATCATTTCAATAAGCTCTTGATTTTTAACATTGAGCTCTTCGTATTTCTGAGCAAGATCTCTGTGTTGTCCTTGCTGAGTTTTGAGAGAGACGTTTAACTCGTCTATTTGACGGCGAAGTCCCTCATTTATTCGAATTTGCTCAGATATTGTTTTATGACATGCTTGAATTTCCAATTCAAATTTTTTTGAGCTCTCAAATTTCTCTTCCAAAGTTTTTCTCAATTCCAAATTTCTGATATTGGAAGCCTGGAGTTCAGAGCTAATCTTACGATGTACTTCTTTTTCTTCTTCCAATTTCTTTGTTAGTTCTATGTTTTCAAGTTTCAGCTTGCGACTAATTTCTTTTTCATCTTCGTATCGCAACTGAAGATGGAAGTCATAGACCCCGGAATCTTCTCTGCTGATCGAAACTCTTTTCTATGTTAAGAAGCAGCACACTTGTCAACTATCTATATATATATCAATTTTCTTACTATTTCATCGTTTGTTCGCTTTAGGTCATTGATTGCTTTGTCTTTATCTTTGAATTGGCCTTTTAGTTTCCCTATTTGCTCCTTATATAACTGCACACTTTTTTCCAAATCTTCAATTTTAATTAGAAGTTCTTCTTTTTCACTGGCATGGAGATCTTTCTCGCGCTTGAGTTCTCGAATCATTTCTGAATGCTTGCTCAAGCCACCAATTTTCTTTTTCTAAATGAAACAACAAATTTTTTAGCACATCAAAGTAGCCAGCGTCTGCATTACTGTATTCTCAAGTTCATCCTTAAAATTCTGTTTTTCTTTTTCGCTAGCCTTCAGGCTGCTTTTTAGTTGCTCATTTTCGATTTCTAGTTCCTCGATTGTACGCATCTTGAAAAAAGTTGGTTTATTGAGAATTCTTGAAAAGAGGATGAAGTACTAGACGATCGTTTTCTTGAGCGAGACGTGTTGTTCGTTGTCTTGATTCGACAAGGCTCGCTTCAAAACGCATTTTTTCAGATTCCTATTAACATTTTTATCGATGAATTAGCGAGTTTATTGTGGAATTGATAGCCTACCCTTCCACTCTTTTTGCGGCTAAAATCCATTTTTTCGAGATCCTCTTCGGT
>ENA-UOUE01000447-UOUE01000447.1-compost-metagenome-genome-assembly--contig:-NODE-447-length-33202-cov-6.075834_pt1 | contig 33202 bp, 27 predicted proteins | sample MGYA00238146_ERZ747223 | MGnify/ENA primary metagenome ERZ747223 (study PRJEB28781, sample SAMN06268865) | compost metagenome | isolation source: single cell | place: USA: California, Emeryville, Joint...
AATTAAATGTATCAGCTCAAATTATTGTGTTTTCGTGTTTGTGTCCGTAAGCTGTTGATATTAAGAGAATCACTTTGCATGCTCATTTTGTAGAAAGTTTATTAGGCTCTAAACTATAAATAGGGTCGGCTTTCATTGCGTGGCCTCTTATACTAATTTTTGGAGTGATATCTCTGTAATTCTCCAAAATTATTGAAAAAATTCCATTCAGACTAGGCAGATCCAAGTGCTCTCTCCAATTTTATTCTGCTTGTAATTTTTTGAATTTTATAATTGAAAATAGTAGCATTGGTCATCGCAAAATTGCACATTGGCGTGATCTGGACATGAAATAGAACTTGGAGTCAGAGTCGCTTCAGAAACTTCCTCCTCGATAACTTGCTGAAGCGACTTCAAAGAATCAATTTTCAACTTTATTTTTAAGTTTTTACAATTTCTACATTGTGACGATAGCAAAATTTGAAAGGTTCTATAGAAGGGAATAAGTCGCATGAATTTCTGATTGAGTTCGAGAAATAAAACAGAAAAAAAAAAATCGAGACATCCAATTATCTCTCAGATCTCCTCTCCGCAAAGGTTAAATTGCCAATTTGGGGGTACTTTTTCGTTTAGCTTCTTCGCAAAAAGCGAAGGGAACATAGTGATTTGAGTATTCAGAAACCAGATCGAGAATAAACACAAATAACCCTTCACAATCTTCAAGGGAACTAAGTATTCATGGGCCTCTATGTAGCGGCTAAAGAAAACTCTAATTTCCTGCGTGTATCAAAATTTTCCAACAATTAGCTATCTATAGATGTAACCTATTCATGTCATTAATTCAGACCTGAAAAACCACAAATTAGTACGCTGGGAATCATCAGAAAAGTTGATTAGAGTCATTTTTGAGTTCCAGCCTTTCACTTTCCAAATACTAGAAAAAGTACCTTATTTGGAAACGAAGTAAGACGAATATTGGATAAATTCAGAATCATTGCCAGTTTATAGTCGAATATCTTATCATATAAGGATATTTCATCTATGCTATCAATATTAATTATGTGAAAGAATATCTTTCAAGTTTGGTTTCAGTCTCATCATCATCATTTTTGTGCACTTTCATATATATATTATGACAAAAAAATCAGAAGGTTATACGAGGGTTTGCTAGTTAATTGATCTTACAAGATTAATTCGGAGTAATTGTTGCCAGATTCTTGTCGAAGTGCTAAACTAAGAGATAAGATCAACAGAATTAGAAAAGTCCATGTATCTGCAACTTCTTAAAGCTTCATCCTTCAGGAATTCGCATAAGTTGCTTATTATTTTGTTAAATACCTTGAGGATAATAAAATTCGATTCTTCCAGTGCTTTTTGTTTTCTCTCACCTACTCAAATTCTTACTCTCTTATTAACTTGAAACTGATTTTGATAATTAACAATTTTATTTAGCTGCTCCGTAATTTTAAACCGAAAAAGGTAATGCTCTCAAAAAGTGAGTCAAATGACGATCAGAAATCGACTAATACAGTTCTTGAAGAGTCAAAAGCCAAAAAAGACGGACCAAATGATGATATACGGGAAAATTCGGGCAAACCTAGTACACTTGCTTTAATTCATCTTTCGATGAGATTCTCATCACTTTTCTACTCTGATAAACCTTGAATAGATGAAATGTCCTCTCCAACCCTAATTGCCTGGTCAACGTTGTTGAGTAATAAGATTGAGACCGTGGAACTCGAAAAGAAGCAAGCATTCTCGAACTTTGATGGTCCTAAACTCAACCAGAAGGATGGTATACTGAATTTTTCAAATTTAACTTAATTTTCCGCGAAGAATATAGCAATTGGTCCCACGTGAAAGAGATCGCAAACACAAAACTCTTGGTTTCTGTTCACCACAACTGGGGGTTATCTGCTCACCTCGAAGTATTTGATATCTCACGTAAAGGGGATGCGAGGAAACTATATTCATTTGAGGAAGTTTCTGGACGTATAATAACGTGAAAAATCTGTCTCATAATTGTTTCTTCTCTTAGTTACGGGTTTTGGGGATGTGACATTTAACCCACGAAGAAGCATTCTTGGTGCAATTCCTGTTGGGAACAGGATAACTTACCACCTTTACAGTTTCGACAATTCAAAGGCTGGTAATATCGTCCAGCTCATCCGAAAATCGAGATGGCATCGCCATTATAGCACTCAACGTAATTCATAAAGAAATCTTTCCATTACAGACTCGTTTAACAGCTTTACATGGAAATAATGTCATAACTGGCCTTGATTTCGACCCTAATGGAGAAACCGTGGCAACTATCGACTACTATGGAACATGCTTAATATCAAATGTGAATACTGACAATGAGAGCTTCCATATGAACATGGCGGTACAATACAATGTTGGTAAGCAAATTTTTAACGCACGAATTATTATTCTACAAATGACCAGCCATTTCCCGAATTTTCTTATAATAGTTGATTGAAGTCATTAAAATTTCTTGAAATCTTACGGTTACTTACTCTTTAGATTTATTTGGGTGCTGTAGATGGAGCACGAATCCTGATGAGCCATTATTATTTGTCAGTTATAATGGAAACCAGCTGAATATCTTAGATTCCGAGAAGAAAACTTTCACTATGATGACTCCGATCCAATTGGATGCAAGTAAATGCTGATTCTTATTGAAAAAACTTCTTCGCTTCATCTATGGTTATCTATGGTTGAGTTCCAAAAATTCAAAAGAGAAGAATGCTTCCTCTTTTCCAAGGGGAAAAATTTCTCTGCTCATTTTTTAGTTTAATATCAGCATTTTTCCTCAATCATTTTATTAAATTTATCTTTACTTGAAGATGGTACTCGCTGGATTGATGTTTGTCAGAACAATGGAAATTTGTTGGCAGCGGGTGGCGAAGATTGCAGAGTGCAGATTTTTGATAAAAGGGAGTTGAGGGTTGTTCAAACCTTCCCTGAAGTCCACGAGAGTAAATTATTATTCCTTCAAGAAATTATTTTTCACTCCTCAATTATAGATTGGATCAACTGCGTGCGATGGAGTCCAAGCGGCGATATGATTGCGACTGCCTCATGCGACTTCACAGTTACAGTATTGGATTTCAAGACTGGAAAGAGGCTTTATACGGGAGAATCTTCAGATGGAAGTAAATTTTTGTTACTTAATTACTAACATCTAATCTTATTTCTTTTTAGAGGAAGTGATGTCTGTCTGTTTTATTTGAGAAGAAACAAATTCAATAAGTCACTGGGCAAGAAAGAAGCCACGAGAAACCATAAAAGAAATGCTGTTGGTTAGGCTATCATTAATGATGTTGTAAAATTGCTCATGGCAAAGCTTATCTTCCATTCTTCTTTATATATCAGTATTTCACATGCATTTCTCTAATCTGAAAACAAACCATTAAGAAGTAGGGAAATCTAGAACTCGTCCAGAAAACATAAAATTGATCTCATGAAAGTTTCTTTGGGTTAGTTTACTAATTGAAGCAAGCAGATCCTAGTTTTGATTAGATTTAATTCAGAAATCATGATCTATAAGAATATCTTCAAACCATTAAAGTAATTACCAAAACATGTACATCAAATTTAACAAAAATTTAACAATATCATAAAATGTGAAGTAGTTCATATCACTGTCTCTCTAATTTAGTAAAGAAGTTGAAATTTTTATTCAAAGCTCTGAGCGAAGTATGAATTAGATAACTAAAAGTACTCAGGTGTATCAATTCAAGATACCTTATGATCAGATTTAATTTGATGATTCGAGATCACACTCAAGCATGTAAAGGCATTATGAATTTGCCAAGGGAGCTATTTTACATCGAAATTGTTTTCCGCTAATTAAATTTGAGTCATAGGGTTATGAGGTTATATCATTTATGAGATTCTTCTGTTTATTGGAATTTGTAGGGTATTTGATAGCTCCTTTCCATGAAAGCTGGTAGTAATGCAAAGCTCCGCAAAGAGTTTAGAGAAAATTAGGTCTCGGTGCCATTTTTTGGCTCGCCTGAATAGTTATCAAATTTTGAAGAAATAAGCATAATAATTTTATCTTTTTCCAAGAGTTTTCTATCTCTCGAAATAATTGGTACTTTTCATTTAAAAAATAAGATTTTTTTCAAAATTCAGAAATTCAAAAAGGCAAAGTCAGACAGAAATGCCAGATTTTTTTCACAATCAGATAGATAGATCGAAAGAGATATAGTAATTTGTAATTAGAAATTTTTCTCAATTGAAAAACGCAGAAATAATGTCTCATAAAATAGCAATATCATGATTATGGCTCTCATTCCAATAACTTCTATTCAAAGCATTATTTAAAACGATTCTGATTTAAAATTATCTTCCATTTCTTATTCATTAATTTCAAAGAATTGTTAACCCTATTAATTCAGAGCGCATTGCTAGCGCCCTCAGGAGCTTGCGTTCTTCTCCTTGGTTTGCGCACCTTACTTTCTAGGGTATTGTTAGAGTGAGTTGCTACTTGACGAGATAACTGCGCACCAACTGTGATTCGTCTCGGGACCAGTCTTTTTTGTTGATTTAGCTGACTCTGGTTCACAGATTCATGAAAAGAGCTGGAATTTGGCTGATAATGACTCTCGTTTATCTCGCTGGGCAAGTTTCCATTCGTAGATCTATGCCGAGCGGTTGCACCAGACGTTGTTGACAAATGTATTTTCGTTGGACGGCTGCCTCTCTTGATTTGATTCATCATCACTGTTGACGTAGATCTCCTTGTTGGCTGAGGAAGCCCGGTTTGCATTGTTGTCTAATTCATTTATTAATTTATTAAGGCTACGCCATGAATAATCTTAAATTTTACATTAGCATTGATTTGACTACTCCTCCAAAATCCTGCCGAGAGCTCTAAGACATTATCAGCTATCAGGAGCCGACCCAGCCTTTTGATCCTTCTCCCGCTCTTTGAGCACTGAAAACCAATAAAATTCAGCCCAAGCGCCAATAAGGGAGACAAGAATAAATCTTGGGTAACTGATTTGACGAATTTCGCGGCCCAGGACAGCTGCTGACTTGTGTTTATAAGAATTGAGATTGTTAGAGCCGCAGCGATCCCACCAGCAGCAAGAAGAATAGCCATAATAACTCCGATAATGGTAAAGATCTTTTTCCCTGTGGTCAACTTGGGAACAGCGTCAGGCGTCTTCTTTTGACTAGAAAAGGAAAATCAATTGAAAAAGTATGAGGGTTTTATTTGCCTTTGAAGAGTAAATTTATTATTTCGTCCACTTAATTGAATAGCAGTGATTCCATTTTGCTTTTTTGGCCTAGCTTTCGATAAAGCCTTTTGGATGATAAACGTAATTGGAAGAATCACAACCATAGGCGTGAATATCAAATAAATATCCAATGACATGATTTCTCCTCCAAAAGTCAGAGAATCCTAGATTTCCAAGGTTATTTGAATTGATAAGTGATAGAAATTGTTACCATTATACTTTCAGGGTTTTTCATGAAAATCGCTGATGTCCCAAGCAGAGTCATTACTCTCACAAAATATATCAACGCCCGAAACGCTTTGCTTGTGGCATACATGCCTTTGTAAAAATAAATCCCCAAGAGCGGATGTACTACTGCGAGATACATAAAAAACTTTTGCAAAGTACTTCTTGATAATTTCTCGTGCCGACTTCTTCGCACACGTTGAGCCAAGCAATAATCTTTATTCCAAGTCTTCACGAAGAGAAGAGTGGCAACGAACCATATTAACATGGCGATAATCACCCAAAAACACCATTGGAGATGAATCGGCGAGGTAAAAATCTTTGCAACATTCGAGATGGTTAGAAGGTGTAGATTTGATTCGCGGTAAAGCCTCCCAAGTTGGCTTTTCACGTCAAAAATTGAAATATTTTTGCACAAGCAGGTTGTGTTTCTCAAAGAATCTCTGCCTTGCTTGCACAAAATGGGACAAATAACCGATTTGAAAGTGTCTTGAGGGTAGGTTATTAAGATTGAGGCATTGGGGTAAATTTGCTGTAAGTTTTCTGCGTTTTTGAAGGTGAGAGTAAAATTCGTTGGAGGCGTCGAATTGCATTTCAGAGGGTCTTTCTTGAGGTAGATGTAGGTTAAGGCTATCAACGGAGGAAGGGCGACTTGGTTTTGGAGGGAGAGTATGTCAAGTTGAGGAGCATCTGGGCCCATATTAATCTGCAAGTTATTTAACTGGGACGGACCATAATAGCCTAAGTACATCAAAAATGCCACTGTGCTTAAGTTTAGAGGAGTAGCTGAAGACCTTGTGTGAATGTCGGATAGCTCTTCAAGCAAGTCGTAAGATCTGTTCAGAGCTTGGAGAGAAAAGTTATTATAGAGTCCGCAGTCCAGCACGTCGATTTGCTGAAAACTGTTTGAAATCGCATTTGCTATGGCTTGAATGTGAGTGGAGAGATTCGCACCACTGATTGAGGAGGAATTAAGTATCTGGATTGCTTGTGCTACCGCGTTGAGCGTCAAATCGAGTGTGCTGTTGGTATTGAGATAAGGCTGTTGCGTGAGCGCGTTTAGAACAGTCATCATTTCTAGGATATTTTGATCGTTTAGATTTGTTAAGGTCAAATTGATCAAACTCTGGCGCAGCTGGGTTTGCAGATCGTAATCTGATTGGGTTAAGCTGCAATCTTGCAAGTAATACCCCTGGTTGCAGAGACATCTACCTTGACTGCATTGGCCGTGATTTGAGCAGGAAGATGATTCTCCACAGCTCATCATTTGCGTAGAGTTGCATATTGAGCTGTCTAGTTCATTACCACAAAGAATGAGCTGATTTGCAATGCTTATCTGATCAGAGAGGGGATTAATAACGGATAATGGAGCCGTTGGAAGCGAGGTCTCATGGAAAAAATTTAGAGAAGTCTGAAGCAGATCAGAACCTGATTGTGCTGTTAGGTTAAGGGTTACATTGACTCCGATGTAAGTTGAGCAGTTCATTGGGTCTCTGACCGTTGCTATAATCGTTGCGCCGCTTGTATATGGCAAGTAGAAACTAAACTCAGCTTCTGATGAGAAATCCGCGAGCCGAACTGGATCAGGAGACATAGGAGGCGCTTTTACATAGTGAAGAGAATATGTAAGCGACCCTCCGTTTTGACTAGTCCAACCACTTAGACTCGCTGTAAAATTTGTTGAGAGAGGTAACCCGCCGGTTAAAGGGGTAACAGTAAGAGAGTCTCCCAGAGGGTGGTTGGTACTGGAGCAAGAAGGGGATGAAGAATCCGTAATACAGCTGGGACAGCTTACACATTGTGGTGGCATCATTAGGTATCCGTCTTCTCTACACCTGAGACAAAGTCCATTTATGATATTCTATTATTGTGGGAAATGAGTTAGCGTTTAACAAAGGAAGTGTTAGCGTATTATTTGAAAGTTTTAGCGAAACGTAGTAGAGAGAGAGGTGATTTTCAGGAACACTTACATAGTAATGTCCGTACCAACACTCTAAATACGAAGTATTAGTAATTGATAAAAGAATGTTAAATTACTCTGATAAGAGTTTGTGGGAGCATGCAAGTAATAACTTTCGTCTGATACACTCGTGACACAACTGATGCTATTCTTTAGAAAATAGCCGGCATCACATTGTAAACAGCTCCATTGACTCTCCGGAAACCCTCCCAAGAGACAGCCATCAACTATTTTAGCAAGTGTTAAAGTTCGTTCCCGAATTAAAAGAATGAAATACCTCCTGTATTTGTTCGCAGAAATTGGGCTCCTTGATACCACATAAAGTTTAACACATCGAAGGATGCTGCATAAATGGTGCTAACATTAGTTGCGCTTGTTGAATCAAAGACGCCACAAACATCCATAGCGGCATTATTCCCGTCTAGAATTGTGGTATCTCCCGTAGCGAAATCACCAAAGTAGACGCGAGGAGTAACAGTTTCACCAGCCCATACTCTAATAGAAGAAAACCCCACAGTAAGTCCTAACGGTTGTGCTTGTATTATTTCGAAGATAATACGGGTCCATTTTTCTAATTACAAAGCAAGAGTCAGCATACCTTCAATGAATTTGATATTTACCTGTTTGAACGTTGATGCCTTCAGTAATCGTCGAATTAAAAACGTAGTAGGGATTAGTTGGAAGATTAATCCAGACGTTCAACGCACCGGTATCCAGAAAATAGTCACCGCGCATAGAAGTACTGTTCGTAGCAGTGTTTCGAATGCTGAATATTGTTTGAATTGGTTCGCCATTGGAATAGGGATAAAAGTCCATAGCAACGACTAATCCGTCCTTCGTAATCGAGGAAAAAACAGGCAACGATATGATTTGGTTAGGCCGGCACATCAAAGTATTATAAGGCCCGAAGGAGGGAGCTTGTATGGTGGAAAAAAGAGAAAATCCTATATATTTTATTAAAAATTATAGGAAAAATTTTTGTATTGCCTACCTTTATAACCAGCTATACCCGACTCCATGGTGGTCGTCTTTTGGCTAACAATAAACGTTCTATTATTCATCACGCTTGGATCTGAAGTAAAATAGAAACGATAGAGAGTGCCTTTTCAGAGTTCAGTATACGTTACTGATTTAAAAAATTAAAATTGTACCAGAAGGGTTCATCAATGCAAGATTTATCAGTTTCTCTTCAGTGTCCGCCAAATAATCCCAGTACACTCTTACATATTGCATCCAGCAATTACAATAGTCCAAAAAAGGGTCTTTTCCACCCCAATACACAACTGCCGAAGGACTCAGTGAACGAAGCGTCCCTGTATTCCTCTTTTGAAAGATCACATTACTCGTCTTGCTTGTTTGATCGAGGTAATATCTGATCCCAGACTGCGTGTTTGTGGCTACGTCAATGAAAATACTCATGAACACCCACTGACCCTGAAGCAACGCCGTGGGCTCGGCAGCCTAAAAAGAAAGATTTAAATATTTTTAATAAGTAAGTTATTTTACGTTTTTCCAACCGCTCCACCCTCCAAACTGATCTGATGTTGTCGTGGCGAAGAAAAGTAGACTGGTGCTAGTCGAAAGATTCGGAGCTGAAAGAATTATCCTCCCAACGTCGAGATCGGACCTTGAAAATATTTTTGATTGTGAAATTAAAGTGGTTGTTACGCTGGGTTTGTAGAAACTCGGAACACGGAGTTCCAACCGCTTACCCAATTCACTTTATAGACCCAAGCACTAATCCCGTACTGGGTTGTGGTAGTACAAGAGCTACATTTGGTAGATATGGTTGTTTGCTGCGCGATTTGCCCTATCGAGACCAACTTTGATTCTTGCAAAGAAATGGTAGTAGGGGCTGCGAAAATGATGAAAAACTGTATGTGATGTTGATAATGATTACCTGAAAGCACGCTAACTATGGCCAAGCAACTTATCACGACAAAGGTGAAAATATTTTGAGAGCACCAGCATGGTCTGAGCATAGGATGATAGGAAACCCTTCTGAATAAAAATCCGTGTAAGTCTAATTAAAATTTCGCTTGAGTCGTCTAATTTAATAATTTAAAGTCGCAAGCTTATCAACAGACTCGAGAATTAAAGAGACCTGTTGGAAGTAACTATCTGGCTCTTTGACGCGTGAATTATACCAAAAACCACTACTAGTCAGACTATTCGAAAAGGCGCAATCGTAAATTTTAAAGAAAACTTTCGGTTCAAACACAACCAAAAAAAAAAAAGAGGTGCTTCATGTCGAAACTGTCTGAATTTAGCTCCGAAACAAATCGTTAGCTTTGAAATTCAGGAAATTGCCAATAGAGACTACATACAGTTTTCAAAGTCGCTGCGAAAGATATAGTAAATGTCAAACTGTGGGTTTCTTGATAGTTTGAGTCATAATAAGGCAATTAATGCAGGCATTAGGCTGGAGAACTCTCCAATTTCTAAGGTAGTTAACCGAATAATTAAGGAAGGTGATTTTTAAAATACTCGATTAATATTCTGAAGTGAGAGTTTTAATCTCTTCCAGAGATCAATTAAAACCCAAAACTCATCAAAAGCTGAGAAAGAAGTCTGAACTGCAAACAGAGAATCCTTCACGGTGTTTAAATTAGCTCTAATGAAGAGATGGTCAACTTATTAACATTTTATCTTCCGTTCTTGGCCAATGAGTCAATTGTTTCCACACTAATGAAGAAATTAAATTTCGGAAAACTTTTTTTGGCTCTTAAAATGAATATAAGTAACGATATCACTTTAGATGCAGAGGGCAACCTTCCAAACGATCATGAGACAGCCAAATCAAAGTTAATGCAAGAAAGAAAGCAACATTCAGCTAATTTTCGAGCAATTGGAGGTTTTTTTGTGCTCAAGAGAAGTCAAAGCTCCTTCAGAGGAAATACTCTACAAAGATAAGGCAGATACGGTTTAATCACTCCTGAATAACTCCAGTAGTGATCCCATTCATCACAAAATAAGGATTCACTTATTATTAAGCTGCGAGAGCTAATATGAGAAATAGGTAATTTTTGAGAGCAAACAGAGGTCCAGAATTTTGGTCTAGGAGCATTGCATACCCTATTCTTAAAATTGATCGACATAGTTGGGATAAAACTACGAGTTATTTAACATTGTTTGAGAATTAAGAAAATAAATTCGCGAGTCACGAAAAAACAAGGTGGCTTTAAAAGAAAGAAACACTTATGCTTGATCTTTATAACAATTGAAAAATCTGCATCTTTGTAGAGATTCAAATGAGTTTGATGCTAATTATGTTTAAAAGGTGGAATATTGGTTAGATATGGACAATTAATTAACCTTGTAATTTGAAAGCACACAGGAATGTTGTTTTATATGCATATCCACATTAGCGGATGCATATAAATCGTCTAACGGAGAAAATCAATCTAATGCCTCATTAATATCCAATAGTTTGTGCTTGTTGCTTGAATTCTCAGTTTCTCTGGCCGGCTCTCTCACAATAAGTTGGCGCTTTACTTCGCAATGGAGTGATTTCCTTAAGAAAGCGAATAAATTATTTCATTTAAGAACTGCAACATTTCGATACAAAAAGTCTTTTTTGAGCCTTCACAGTGAGTTCGAAGTTAATTTAATTCAATAAGTTAACTTCACAATTTCTCATAGCAAATGACTATACCAAAGGAAGTTATCCACTATTGAAATAATGCTAATCTTTGCCACCAGTTGATTAAGCATCGGCAATATGCTTAAGATAGATCCCTATGAAGGTTAAACCTCCTGAATTTCTATTTATTTCTTCTATTAATTCAAGTGATTAAGCAAAAATTGTAAGCAAAGAGTATATTTCGGCTGGCATTTCTTCAATCAATTAAAAATCGAGGCTTATGAAGGTAATTGAGCTGATTTTAAGGGATTTTACTTGCTAGTTGCAAAGAACCTTCTTGAATATTAAAAATAGACATAAATCATGCCCTCTTTAATTTTTTTGAAAGATACCAAATTCATATTTATATGGCTATTTCCTTTCCGACTAAAATTGTGTTTATTATCCTAACTTAGAATAATTTAACTTGACTATAACAAGAAATTGAGTCTATAGCAAAAGGTATCGCCATTAATATCAGCATCTGAGATTAAGCTGATACAAATATAAATGAATGACTGATTGTTCCAGAACGTCGGTACGGAAAACTCAACTCTTTGTTTATTCACATCAGGCTATTTCATAGAGATAATGTATGCATAGATCCATGAGCATTGAGAAAATATTATCTATTATGAAGTTCTTTCTGATTCAAAATTGTCATTCGTTCTATTATCAAATATTGCACATATTAGCGCACCTTTAGAGTCTTTCCTCCAATTTCAGGTAGCCAGTTGCCTCATGACTCCACAAGTAAGCGAAAAAATATGCATATCTATTTATGCATAGCATTGTAATTTTGATAGATTTACCAAAATTATCCTCTCAAAAGCCTTTTCCTCATCTAATAAAAATAGAGAACTGTTTGAGGTCACAATCACTACTGTGAGGAAGAAGAGCTAGAGAGTTCTAAAATACATTCAGTTCATTGAAACGGATCCTCTCCAAAAATTACACCACAGGAGTTGGGTTATACTATCAACAATATATTGAGTAGGAGCATGTTGGATCGTTCAAAGATTTTTTTTTTTTGAAATACTTATTCAAGTCAGAAAATTCTTTACATGGTATAAATTCAATCAAACGAACAGGAGCTGCCACTTTTGGATGACTTCATTTTACCTGTTCTTAGAAATAGCATAAAATATTTTTGAAAGTCAAATCACCGAATGGTAATCAGAAATTTTCTGTATTGAAGCTAAGCTAATTTTTATCTCTTTTCATCATTAAACTATTCATTAATATAGAAATTCTGTGATCTGGCTGCCTTTGGGTTCAACACTGGGCTTCTGGAAAGTGCTTGATTTAAATTGTCCCAAGTTTCTCTCTTTTATTTGCGAAATATTTTTTCCCACGATTATAAGGGAATAGCCTTCCTTGAGAAGAATTATTGGGATTCTCATTAAGAGAACTGATGTTTAATGATGCTGACTGCCATTTAAATCTCTTGCCAAATCAGGATGGATGGGTTTGACCATAGTGCTTAAATGTTTAAGCCTTGAGGGTTTAAATCAGCCTTGGGCTGAGAGATATTGTTCCCAGCTTGGAGGCTGACATTAGACTGAATTCCCAAATGCAAAGACTCTGTTGGTCTCAACGACTATTTATGCCAATTTAAGCTTGAAGAAACATTTCATGGCCCACATTCGAAGTTGGGTGGAGGGTTTTCCTACCAAGACTCAACGATAGGTCCTTTACTGTTTCATGAATCAAGAATTTAGCGATTTTACTGATTCTTCGACCTCTTTTTAAACAATGTAGGCCGGCAAAATTGAGCCCTAGAGTCACTAATGGCATGATAAATAAATCTTGTGATATCGATTTTGTGAATTCTGCAGCCCAGGATAGCTGTTGTTTTGTGTTGATTTGTAGTGAGATTGTAAGAGCTGCGATGGCACCTCCGACAGCTAGAAAAATAGCTAAAATAATTCCAATTATAGTGACCAGCCTGCTTCTGCTCTTTGGAAGAGGTGTGCTCGCTTGTGTTTGAACTTGACTTTATTTATCAGAAAAAATGTTTTCTTAAGTGCCAAAATAACGATAATAAGTACCTTTGAGCTGCTGACTGCTTCTTTTTACTAGGTCTTGGCTTCGAGAGAGCCTTATTGATGATAAAAGTGATGGGAGTGACGCTCACCAACGGTGCTAGAATCAGAAGAATATCTAGTGATAATATTTCTTCGCTGAATGTCACTGGGGCCTATGCAGAGAAAACAAAGTTATAGATAATTTATCAATATTGATTACTTCTATATTTTCAGGATTTTTCATGAAAACTGCCGAAGTTCCAAGAAGAGTCATCACTCTCACGAAGTAAATTAAAGCTCGAAATGCTCTGCTCGTAGCATACCTACCTGTGTAAAAGAAAATACTCAACAGTGGATGTATCACTAAAATGTATAAGAAAAATTGGTTCAAGCAACTACGTTTCAAGGTTTTAATTTTCTGCTTTCTTAATGTTTTAGCCAAGCAATAGTCTTTATTGCACGTCTTCACTACGATAAGAGTGAGAACAAACCAGAATAAGCTAACTATGACGACCCAGAATGACCACTGTGAAAAAATAGCTTTCGAGAAAATTTTCCTCATATTTTCAAGTGTAAGAAGATGCAGATTTGATTCACTGTAAAGCCTACCAAGTTGGCTTTTCACACTGAAAACTGAGATATCTTCGCAAAAGCAGGCCGTATTACCTCTAGGATCATTACTGCGCCGACACATCACTGGGCAAACGACCTGGCCAAAGACATCTTGTGGATAGGTGACCAAGATGGACGCGTTGACCTTGACATCTTCCAAATTTTGTGCATTCTTGAATTCTAATGTGAAATTTGTAGCAGGTGAAGAATCGCACCATAGAGGGTCTTTTTTGAGATGGCGATCTCAGGAGGGAGGGAGTCTTGATTTTGTAATGAACTGATTTGAATTTGAGGAGCGCTATCACTGACATTGAGCTGTAAGTCATTCAGCTGAGATGAGCTATAAATCCCCATATACATCAAAAATGCATTTGTGCTAATGTTTAATTGAGTGCCTAAAGTGTTGCCTGAGGACTCGACAAATATGCCTAATAACTGTTGCAGTTGGTCATAAGATCTATTAAGTGCTTGAAACGAAAAATTATTGTAGAGGCCGTAGTAATCTGATCGAAGTTGTTAGAAATAACATCTGCGATCGCTTGGATCTCATTCGAAATGTTTGGATTATTGCTTGAAGAGGAATTTAAAACTTGGATTGCTTGAGTTACAGCTTTGAGCGTCATATTCAATGTACTATTGCTGTTGAGATATGGCTCTTGGGTAAGTGCATTTATAATACTCATCATTTCTAGAATATTTTGGGTGTTCATGCTTGTGACAGCTGAATTTATTAAGGTCTCTCTAAGCTGGGTTTGAAGATCATAATCAGTTTGGCTTAAACTGCAACCTTTCAAATAATATCCTTGATTACAGACACACCATAATTGAGTACATTCACCTTGGTTTGAACAAGATGATGATAATGAATCACAACTTGCTATTTGAGCTGTAGTACATTCTGTACTGTTAAGGTTATTGTTGCAAAGTAAAAGTTGGTTGGCAATGTTTATTTGGTCATTTAGAGCGCTAATCACAAAATCAGAAGTTCCTTCAAGTGATATCGAAGTCAACAAATTTATTGCTGATTGCAATAAATCGGTACTATTTGGAGGAAGAAGGTTGAGTGACACATCCACTGAAACAATAGTTAAGCAATTTAATTGATCCGAGATGGTCGCTCGTATTGTGGCAACACCTGTGTAAGGTAAATAGAAGTTATATTGAGTATCTGACGAGAAATCTGAAATCTGTACTGGACTAGGAGATAATGGAGTTCCCTTGATATATTCTAGAGCATTCTAGAGCGTACGTAAGTGTTCCTCCATTTTGACTTAGCCACCCATTGAGATTTCCTGTGAAACTTGTTGAGAGAGGAATTCCTCCAGTTGTAGGAGTTACACCAAGTGTGCCTCCAATCGGAGGGCTGTTGTTGTTGGGACAAGAAGAAGATGTAGGGGATGATGTACATATGTTCCCACTTGGAATTGAGGAAACACATACTGAATTCGGTGGAGTACAACCGCTGTTGTCACTGGTTTTGCATGTGACACAGGAACCTCCTTCGCAGAATGAAGTAGAGAGAAAGTTAGCACAGTCTGAATCGTCAGAACAAGTTGTACATGAGAAGGTAGAACAAGAAGATATCGAGCATTTTGGAGCAGACGGAGCACTACAGCCAGCATTGGCACATAAACCACATGTTCCATTGTTACAGTAGGTAGTTGATGAAAGATGATTGCAATCCAAATCTATAGCACAAGCGGTGCATTGAGCAATTGAAAGAAGAGATATGCATTTAGAAGTTGTTACAGATGAACACCCACTATTGTCACTAGTTTTGCAGGCACCACAAGTACCTGAATTGCAGTAATGGGTTGCAGATAAATGGTTGCAATCTGTATCGCTAGAACAAGTCGTGCATGCATATGCTGATCCAGTATCAACACATTTTGAAGCCGATGATGTTCCACACCCAATGTTGTCACTCATTTGGCAAACACCGCATCTACTATTGTTGCAGTATGGAGAGTCAGTAAGGTGAGTGCATTCTGAATTAGATGAACATGGCTCACAATCACAAGACGGACCGGTGCAAACGCATTTGGAATTCGTAACTAAGTTGCAACCACCGTTGTCGATCTCCAGGCAGGAACCACAGCCACCTCCATTACAATATGGAGCTGCTGGTATGAGATGAGTGCAATCTGAAGGACTTGTACAAGCAGCGCAAGAGTACGCTGGAGAAGAAACGCATTTAGATGCTAATGCGGAATTACATCCAGTATTGTCTAACGTTTTGCAAGGTCTGCAAAAGCTATCTTCACAATAGGCTGAGGGGGAAACATTGCAATCCGCATCAGTAGTGCAACTTTTAGAAACACATTCTCCATCTGCACAGATGCGAGTAGGTGAAACTACTGCAATCACTGTGGATGGAGCATTCGACACAGAAAGAGATCGCATTATCACAGAATGGTAGGTGTGCTGAGCAATCTCCATTAGTGTTACAAGTATCTTATTGCAACTAAATTAACAAATTTTTTGGCATGCTGTTTGCTTCACAAAGCTGCACAAATATCCTCTACTTAAATTAAGAATGGCAGTCGCGACGATAATAATATTTCAATGAGCTTCTAAGAAATTTTTATCGTTTTCTTCATTGAGGAAAAGAATTCAGTCAGTATACTAGATCCCCTCAAGCAATATAGTTTTTTTTCTACAATCAGCTATAATTTATTAGGCAGTCTGTAAATGAACCAATAATCGAATCCATGAATAACATCTTCATCCTTTGATTCTTGCTTTTCATATCGTCCATCCCTAATAATGTATTGATGTGCTTGTGAATGGTTTGTACAAATCCATCATGAAACCTCCAATTTCCTTGGCTTTCATGAGTTAAAGCTCTGCTAGATTCGTTCGAATTTCTGAAAAATTTTAATTTAGCTTCACAAAGATCGCTTCAAAGCCGATTTTCTCCTGACAGAACTTCTTATTGCTACCAATCAAATAGCAAACAAGTTCCTTCAGCATATCACCCAGATATCCAAATCTACTTTTTAGCATTTTCAACTTGGGATTCTAATTTGATTCAATGATATCAAAGTAGATATCTATCGAATTCCTATCTCTCATATCGAATTTAATCGAGGAATCGGGTTTACTTATTGAATTGGATAGCTAAACTTCTAAAACAGCCTAAATAATCTATCTTTCTCTATTGACCTTAGGTATCAAAATAAAACAAAGTTTGCTTTGCTCTTGTATGTAAATGGTTTTGATAACTAAGTAAAGAGAAAAATTATTTTCAATTAACATGATCATCCAACTTACGCATCAGCGCTTCAGGAAAATTGTCGTTCAGCTTTAATCTGTATTTCGATCCAAAGAAATTTGATTTTTAACTCTCTTCTTATCCTTTCGATGAAATCGAGTCTGATCTTTCTGCTACTCCCTCTAGATTCTGACCTTTAAGGAAAGGACCTCCATGTGGAGATAACGGATGTTCTCTTAATTTGAAAATCTTTCCTCATATTTCTTTTGTTGAGTTTTCAGCCTGCAATGAGATATTTTTTTAAGTTCAGTATTGACAGATCCAACCTCTGTATGCATCTCATATCAACTAACCCGGATAAACTTGTTTTAGATGATAACTAATCTATTTTTTGAACCTCTTTCTTTTATGATTCTTTTGTGATGTAGCATCTGTAGAATAAAGTTGTAAGAACTTGATCTCCGATGGCCTCAGCAGACCTCGAATGATCACAAACCCTGCGGAAAGTCTGTCTATTGCTGAAAGCAAAAATGAGGTATTTTTCAAAAAAAAGCAAAAATTATTTCGTATCCAATCTCAAATTTCTTTTAGAATTTTGTTCTTCCAACCTTCTCAAGCTTGGGAAGAGATGATATTCTGCAAAATTGTCTCTCAAATCAAATAAAGCTATGTATCAGCTAAATTTTTTTATATCCAATGAAAATGAGTTTTATTGATGAAATTCAATCCTAAAGAAATGATAAATAAAAAAAAAAAATCAAAACAAGAAGCGAGTCCATGCCTAATATCTTTTCATTTTTCATTTCTCTAGAGGATCCTAAGTATAGATTTTTTTCGAGGGTTTCGGTTTTGTGGTAGTTTCAGCTGTGATTGATCTAAATATTGGCGAGTGTTATCAGTAGTACTGTGAGTATTTTGCTTCAATCTCTTTGGTCTGCGGAGTTTGATTCCCTCTCTTTCTTGAGCTTCTGACCCCTCCAAGTAAATACGCCTTGAAATCAAATTCCTTTGGGAGTTGATTTCCCTCCGGTTTGTAGTTTCATGGAAAGAACTCATATTTGGTTGATGATGGCCTTCATCGAAATCACGTAGAAAATTTGGATTCATCGTTCTATCGACATCACTTGCATGACTCAAATCCGGCAATTGAACTTCCTTGGACGAGTGATTGCTCTCTTTCTTCGCTTGTTCTATCATGGCTGGAGACAGGTTTGATTCCCACTGTCCTTCGATAAGATTTGTCGGTTTCAATTTCTAATAGATGATTACAAATTAGTTGTGAGCAGAAACACATACCGTAACCCTGTTACTTTTCATTCGAAAAGTTCTATCTCCGAGTCCTGCTGATAGCTCTAAAATTGTTTCATCAGTCAGGACCTTAGCTACATTTTTGACACATCTTCCGTATCTTATAAATTGTAAAGCAATGCCATTCAGCGCAAGAGTCAAAAGTGGCGAAACCAGTATATCTTGAGCAATTGATTTGGTGAATTTAGCAGCCCAAGATAATTGCTGGTTTGAATTTATCTGAATCGAGATTGTGAGAGCTGCGATAATTCCTCCAACCGCAAGGAGTATGGCCAAAGTAACCCCAATAATGGTAACGAACTTGCTTCTCTTCTTCGGCTCCTGAGCAACCGTAAAACCTGAAGTACTCTTCCCACTTTATTTATTTATTGATGAAGAAAGTGCAAAATTTCTATTGATTTACCTTTGTAAAGCTTGTTTATCCCGTTCACCTGCTCGGGCGGCTTTTTTGGGTTTAGGTTTCGACAAAGCCTTTTGGATGATAAACATGATTGGAAGGACCACAACCAAAGGAGCGAGCATCAAATAAATGTCTAATGAGAATATCTCGCCTTCAAACGTCACCTCTGAATTCTAAGAGTCAAAGAGTTAATCATTACCAAATAAAAAATAATATTAAATGCGATTACATCTTTCGTATCAGGATTTCTCATGAAAACTGCTGAAGTTCCAAGAAGACTCATCACTCGCACAAAGTAAATCAGAGCTCTAAATGCCTTGCTCGTAGCATAGGTACCTCCGTAGAAGTAAATACCCAAGAGCGGATGTATCACTGCGAAGTACATGAAAAATTTACTTAACCTACTTCTTGATGCGTTTTTATGCTTCTTCCTCCGAACTTTTTTAGCCAAGCAATAATTTTTATTCGTCGTCTTCACTATGATAAGTGTGGCAATTAGCCATACCAAACTGACGACAACTACCCAGAATGACCATTGAAGATAAATAGCTGAGGTGAAAATTTTTGCAATATTTGAAAGCGTGAGTAGATGCAAATTTGATTCTCTGTAAAGTCTGCCAAGCTGGTTCTTGACATCGAAAATTGAAATATCTGTACAAAAGCAGGTTCTATTTCCTTGTGGATCATCCCCTCGAAAGCAGCGAGCTGGACAAGGAACCTGTCCGAAGGCGCTTTGAGGATAAGTAATTAAAATTGAAGCATTGAGATGAATTTCCTCCAAAGTCTCTGCGTTCTTGAACTCGAGAGTGAAATTGGTTGCAGGCGAAGATTCACCACATTTAAGAGGATCTTTCTTGAGATAAATATAGGTTAAGGCGACAGAAGGAGGAAGAGAGGCTTGATTCTGAATTGAGCTGATTTGAATTTGAGGAGCGCTCTCATTCATATTGATTTGTAGATTATTCAGTTCAGATGAATCGTAAATCCCCAAAAACATCAAAAAAGCGTTCGTAGTGATGCTTAGCTGAGTTTCTGAAGAACCATATGAAGATTTGACAAATGCATCCGATAGCTGTTGCAGTAAATCGTAGGATTTGTTAAGAGCTTGCAGCGAAAAATTATTATAGAGACTGCAGTCAATTGTGGTAATTTGATCGAAAGCGTTCGAAATAACATCGGCAATGTTTTGGATATCATCAGACAAATTTGCATTATCATAGGATGAAGAATTTAAGACTTGGATTGCCTGTGCTACAGCATCGAGAGTAAGATTGAGTGTGCTATTGGTGTTAAGATAAGGTCTCTGAGTAAGAGCATTCAAAATACTCATTATTTCTGGAATATTTTGCTCATTCAGGCTTGCGACAGTTGAATTGATTAATCCTTGTCGTAGCTGTGTTTGAAGGTCATAATCCGATTGACCTAAACTGCAGTCTCTCAAATAATAGCCTTCATCGCATATACAACCGAGTTGTGTGCAAATACCGTGATTAGAGCAAATATCTGAGGTACCACAGGTCAGCATCTGAGTCGCATTACATTTTGAACTGTCAAGATCATTGTTGCAGAGGAGAAGTTGATTAGCAATGTTGATTTGATCACCCAAGACATTAATAGCAGATGAAGGAGCTTCTGTAAGAGATATCATGCTCAAAAAGTTTGTGGCTGCCTGGAGTAAATCAGTGCCATTTGAAGGTGACAGATTCAGTGTTACATCCATTGAAACATTTGTCGAGCAGCTTGATTCGTCTAAAATTGTTGCTTTTATTGTTGCCATGCTCGTATAAGGTAAATAGAAATCATACTGGGTATCTACAGAGAAATCTGATATTTGTACTGGATCAGAGGACAAGGGAGTTGTCTTAATATATTCGAGAGCATAAAACAGTGTCCCACGGTTTTGGCTCGACCATCCGGTCAAGCTTGCCGAATAACTAGTTGAAAGTGGAATTCCTCCAGTTGTAGGAGTGACAATAAGTGTGCCTCCAATTGGAGGTTTGTTGTTAGGACAAGAGGTAGAACCTGAGATTGATTCACAACTATTGCCACCTGAATTCGGGACGCAGACGGGACTTGAGCTGGAGCAACCACTATTATCGCTGACTTTACAGAAGACACACGTTCCTTCTTCGCAATAAGGAGTTGTTGAAAAGTGAACACAATCTGAGTCATCAGAGCATGTAGTGCACGAATATGAGGGTGAAGAAATGCATTTGGGGGCTGCAACAGTTGTACATCCACTATTGTCGCTTGTTTTACATACTGTACAGGTACCTTCTGAACAGTAAGGAGTGGAGGAAAAGCGAGTGCATTGAGCATCATCATCACAAGTGGTACATGTGTATGGTGTACCAGAAATGCATTTTGGAGTTGCTATGGCTGTACATCCTAAATGGTCACTTGTTCGGCAGACCTGGCATGTGGTTCCAGCCTCACAGAAGGGAGTACCCCCAGAACAGCCAGTGTTATCGCTTGTTTTGCAATAGACGCAAGTACCTCCTTCACAATATGGAGTTGAAGAAAGATGAGTGCAATCGGAGTCTATAGAGCATGCTGTGCACTGGTATGAAGGAGTGGATATACATTTTGGAGTAGATATGTCTGTACAACCACTATTATCAGTAGTTTTACATGGACGACATTCACCTCCTGAGTTGACGTAAAGCGAGTACAATCTGCATTAATAGAGCATGTCGTGCACTGATATGAAGGAGTATCTGTACACTTAGCAAGAGTAGTCGTTGTACAACCACTATTATCGCTTGTTTTGCAGGGCCTGCAAACAGATCCCTCGCAGTATGGAGTTGAAGATAAGTGAGCACAATCGTCGTCATTTGAGCAAGCAGTACATTGGTAGTTCGTGTCAAAAGAGCATTTAGATGCTGCTATATCAGTGCATCCACTATTGTCACTTGTGGAACAAATTACACATTCTCCTGCTCCTCCACAATAAGGAGTAGAGGTAAAACGCTGGCAATCTGCATCACCGGTACACGCAACGCATGAGTATGACGGAGTAGAAGTATCACATTTGGCAGCAGTTGGATCTGAACAACCATTATTGTCGCTCGGTTTACATACTGTACAGGTACCTTCTGAACAGTAAAGGGTCGAAGAAAGATGAGTATAATGTGAATCATCATAGCATGCCGTACAACTCCCATCGTCGCAATATGCTGCTGCCGCCGTTGGACATTCGTCATGATTTGCGCAGCCAGTTGATGGACTACCAGCAGAAGGAGGAAAATTTGCGGGAAATGAACAAACACTTCCTCCCCCTGGGGCGACTTCTAGTAAGCACTTAGCTTCAGAGGCTCCACAATCTGAATCAATCTCGCATGTTGCCCAACATCTTATCGCGTCATCATAACAGTTGAAATTTGGTCGAGAAAGGCAATAATCTGATGACCTACAGTCCGTGCCAGCTGAGTTTGGATGTTTACAGAAACCTTCAGGGCAAATGTGATTCTTAAAGCCTATGACCGTACAATCTGCAGAATTTTTGCATTCAACACATGTGTTGTAATTTGGGAAAGAATTATCAGTTTGACAAACTTTCGCAGTCGGATGGTGTGAGCAATCGCTATGAGCAGAGCAAGTTCTTGTGCAAAAAGGAGTGAAATCTATTTCAATCATTTTTCCAGTTCCTGCACCGAGATAATTACAGTCAGTATGGCTCGATGGTGTATCGCAAAAACCGCCCCAGCCGCAAGTTGGAGTCCCGAAAGCTCTGCACTGAGCATCCTCAGTACACATCATGGATTGACCCTGTGCCGTCCACTTGGAACTGATGAATAGAAGAAAACACGGTATAATTCGAGACCTCATTTCTTCAAATAAAATTTGTACTTTTATTTTTAGGGATTATCTTGACTCACTTTGATCTATTTTTCAAGATTCTAAATTGCACCCTCATTATGTTGGTAACCAAGAGTCTTACATATCTATACATCAGGTGATTCTTATTACCTGAACAGCACTCAACTCACACCCGCAGGGCTTTCTCAAATCATACATAAATCATGAATAGTATCCATGAAGAAAGAGAATTCAAATGGAATATTTCCAGGTTCGAAAAATAATTTCTCATGATCAAATTCAAACTCCACGAGGTAAAAGTTAAAATGAAGCCAAGATCATTCCATTATAACATTTATTGCTCACTTTCCTTCCCTATCTCTTCTTTGGAACTTAGATACTCTCGAGCTAACTTAATTAAAAACGTAGAATAAAAGACTCACGAGCAGTTTTGGAATGAGTTGGCAAGTCATTATATGACGTACTAATTTATCAAAACACTAAAAATTGAGAATTCGCACATCTGTATATACCTTTTCTAAAAGTTGCAAGAACCTGGCTCATTACCGTTCTTCTATCTTCCAAAGATGAAATAGGGACTCAAATAAAGAAAATTTCAAAATGAAATAGAATGCTGGCAACGAGTTTATTCATATTTTAAATTGCTTCCGACTTAATTAAAAAATTATTCCAAAGATCTAATCTTGAGTAGAGTCGGAATCTTAGCATTTGCGAATCTAATTAATATTCTTGATTAAACCATCTTCTTTGGGAAGTTTGCTTTTCAACGACTTTTCCTAAAGAAAAAATTTTCAGTAGACGAATGTGAATGACTTTCGCAATTTGGTCCAAAAATTGACTCCCTTTTCTGAGGTAATATCGACAAATGCTCTATTCTTAGCCATAATTTCCAACGATTTCAATGGTACCTCGGAAAGTTGTGATTTAGCGCTGGAAATGGAATGAATTTATAATCAAATGAGCTTTTGGAAGATAGAATACTGATGATCATGAATTTAACTGCATTCTGTGATTTTTCTTGAGCGCTCATAATAAGTCCCTACATACCCCTTTTTGTTGCCGTATATAAAGCGAGAAAATGACCTGTAATCCAATGTTATAATGCAAAGATGTTTAGTTTATGCGTGTGCTAGTTAGTTATCAGTCGCAAGTGAAAGCGATCAAATCGAGAATTGTTGCTGGCGATAGAGAGAGTGGTTCCATAGAGAGTCCTGCTGCAGCTCGTTGAGTTAGAACAGCGCTCGAAATGATTTAGTTAGCTTCAAAGAATTAGAGAGTAGAATATAAAGTTCCTCATTTTTTAAATAAAGATGATTAAAACTGGTTTTAGCAATCTGTGAATTAGTTATCGGGAAAAAATAAGACATGAACAATCTGAAAACTTCTGATGAACGAATAAATCACTCGTAAACTAATGTAAAGCGACGATTATCTCTGTTGAATCTGTTGAAGAGCAATTTTAGAAAACATTAACCGATTTTTTGATCTTGTGCAGAATTACAGCAAAGTTACAAATAGAAATCATCTGATGGCAGCGAGAAATACGGAAGTTTGCTTAACGCAAGCATTTCTCTTTATGCAAGGCTTTATCTTATGCACAAAGGCAGGAGGATGAATATTGAATATTTCTTTATTAATTAAATGCACAGTTAGCAAGATAAAGAACCAAAAAAGAAAAGTTTCGTTTAAAGAAATTCAAAAAACAAAGCGCACTAAAACTAAGTTAGACACTACGAAATCGTTGATTATCGACAGGAAGTGATGCTATATAATTCATATTGTAGGAAGGCGTATAACGAAATGAAATTTATCAGCGAATTTTTCGGATTGTTGACCACTGAGGTCCGGAAGGGGTTTTTTTGGAAAATAGATGTGTAAAATAGTAAAATCAGTCTCCAAAACAACTTTTCTAGAGTAACAAATTACTATCTAACTGATAAACTGCAATGGAAGGTTTCATTTCCTGTTTGGTAATGTCCAACAAAAACTATTTCCTTCCAATATCGCTCTGGAATTGAACGTGTATTTGTTAATGCTACCTTTTACATGTATCGATTGCTTTGGAACTATTTTTCGACAAGGTGCTGAAAAGTACACTCCAACTCAATTTTGAAAATTCTTAAATCCACATAACCTCCATAATAATTCATCTAAAATCTAGCCTGACAACCTGCAATGCTAAGCAAAATGGAGTTTATCATTCAAGATACCTATTCTATTTTATTGCTCAAATGGATTCTGCTTTAATAGATTTCAGATGACTTAGCCCTAAGACCTTATTTAAGTTTTTTACGTTGTCTCTTTCCTACAGAATTCAACTTACTCATAGATCGAGAACAACAATCAAATAAACGAATATTTCAGTATATTTACTTATTTAGCTAAATTTCTAATCCTTCTCCCGAATTCAACCCTCGAAATATCGTAGACCTCTCTCCTTGTTCAAAAATACCTTGAGGACATTTAACCTCTCATGACTGAAATCATTGTTTCTGATCAACTAGATACTTTGAATGCACCCCCAATTGAAATTGCATCCTCTTTCAATTGCCGTTTTCCACCCCATTCGATTGGAGTCCAGACAAAGTTCTTGCAATTTCTTCCAAGTGGCATTTCTACCAATTGCCACTCCTGCCAAATCTCCTATTTTATTCATATTCAAAAAAAGACTCTTTAAATTCTTCCAAGATGTGTTTCTTCCTATGTGAATGGTGCCTTGATATCCACTGTCATTGATCTGTAACCCAACAACTCAAGACTTTTCCAAGCTGTATTTCTCCCGATTGCTTCTGCACCTTCATCACCAATCTTATTTTTAGGTAAAACTAAAATCCTCAGATTACTCCAAGAGGTCTCAGCTTGCTAATAAAAAAGCGCCTCGGCCTCCGACTTCATTCCCGGATAGGTAAAGTTCTTCAAGCTCGGACCAGCCAGAATTTTGGATCAATTGGCTTATTTCAGTCGCATCGATCCCATTAGAATTAAGAGTTGAAATTTTCAGATTTTTTCAGGACGCGTGGTTGCTTAATTCTGCAATTGTTTTCTCATTAAGGTTGCAATTTGACAAATTAAGCTTTTTAAACCATTCAGTCCACATTGGAGCAAGAAATGATGATGGGTTATCTGGAATAATCTAGCACTTTGATGCAATCATCCTCATCTTTGTCTTGGATTACTTCTTAAAATATTTGCATTCTGTTTCTGGTTGCCGCTATCAATCCAAATAACCCAAAGAATTTATCCGTAATCCATGTTCACCATATGCTATAACTTAGCCTGACAAAAATTGAACACGATTGATGGAGCTCGTAACAGTGGAATTACTAAGGAGATAAAAAATCCCCGCAAAACTACACTGCTTGTGCGTCTGGCTCGAATCACTGTTTAAGAATTAATTTTTGAGAGATAATTTCCCTGCATTTAATTCGTCAAACTACTTGCATTTGGAAGTTTACTTCATAATTGCTTGCCATGCCAAAAATAATTATAGCACTTGTAAGTCGAGTAAGGCATCGCGAATGAGACAACAGAGAATGCTCGCACTATAATAGGAAAATTAGCAGCAATTCCACAAATTTTCATCACTCGAAAAAATTATTAGGTTGTTTCATTCAAAAACTAAAAGCCATTGATTTCTTATAGTTGTGATTTCCTGTCTAAACTTAGCTTTCCAGATGAGAATCAAATGAAATACATGCATGCATATGTTCTAATATTTTTCATGAGTCTCTTTGCTATTTTCTGAATTTGATGATCAAAAATATTTAAACTATTTCTCTGTGCCCTTACCTCACCCTCTGACTCGTTTCATTCGTTCCTTGCTTTCAAATAAAGCAAACTGAACAAGCTATTTCGACTGATTAAATAATTGAAACTAGCAAAATTCTTCAAATGCGACAAATTACCTTCATGTCGGGTAGTTCCAGTAAACACCACCTTCTCAGTCGTAAAATCTAATAGTTTTGCTGTGTTATCTTGAGACGCACTTGCAAGCATACTCCCATCTAGACTCCATCTCACGGAGTCAATGAAACCTCAAAACGAAGAAATGACATTCAAATCGAACAGATGCAAGAGGTTACCTGAATGTATGTCATCAAAGGTTCTGATGATCTTCGAATTTCGTTTGTCGAATATCTTGATATTGTTATCCTCGCCACTGGACGCCAGCAAATTCCCATTGTTCGGGCAGACATCAATTGAGAGAGTGGCATCTGTAGCATTTATTTGTGAGGAATAAAGATGTTACAAAAGTTAATAAAAAAAGCAAAAAATATTTACATCCATTTTCAATCTGGATCGGATCCTTTAACGTCAGAGCCCCCTTCTCAGTATCCAAGATATTGAGTTGGTTCAGATCATACTTGACAAATAATAACGATTCACTACTGTTGGTACTCCATCGACATCGACTCCAACGACCTAATAGTAAGTCCAAAAATTTTGTAACTTTTCAATTTACCATCAAATAATGAAAAAAAAGAGAGAATGATGATGAATAGTAGAAACAAAACATTGATGAGATATTTGAGATACCCATATATCTGCAGATATTCAGGCAGAGCCTACAATTGTCAGTGTTTACATCTGATATTACGCATTCTCCATAACGTTTGAGAGTTGCTATAACTTCTCCAGCAGGATTAAAATCAAGGCTTTCTGGACATTTTCCTCCTTCTTTTTTTGTTGTTAAGCGAACTCAATTTATTCATTATTACGTTTCGTGGAGCTGTCTTGTGAGTACCATCTTGATTTTCGAGCGAGTTTCACAATACCACCAGTCTTCGTTGAACCGAATGTATATAAATGGTACGCTATTTTCCCTTCAACCGAGATAGCGCCAAGGATGTTCCTTCGCTCATTATAGGCTATGTCTCCTAAGCCAGTCACTAGAGGAAAATTCACTGCTTTCGAATGATCTAATAATAATGTTACCACCAGAAACCTCTTCAAATGAATATATTTTTTTCTCAAGTTCTTTCCGTGAGAGATCAAACACTTCTAGATTGGCAGATGTGTCCCAGCAATGATTAAGAGAAACAAGAAGTCCTGAGTCTGAAATTTCTTTCACGTAAGCACGGGTGGTGTTGTACACTGAGCCATGTTTTTATGGACAAATTGAAATTATTGAAAAATACCATTCAGACTGTTAAGTTGTACTCCATTAAAGAACGCAAATTCTTGCTCAGTTTCGAGGTCAACAACGTAGATCTTGTTAAACGGTCGCGAGCACCATGCAAGTAGCTTCGAAGGGATATTTTCTATTCAAGATTAGGTTAGAGGAGCCAAAGATAACTTGAAGTGAAATTTCGAACGAATGTTAGTTGACTCCAATGAAGAAAGAGAATGTCGGCATCTTAGGTGGATTACGCTTAATTGTTCTTGAGCATTTTACAGAGCAATTCTGTGGTTTGTCGCTGGTTTGCTCAGATTCCTCAACTCTAAAGTCGTTGGAGTGAGTTGAAATGGAGGAAATAGTAGCAAACTTTTCGTCTTTTTCCCTTATTTCTTCTTTTGGGAGCATTTTTTGATCCTGTATGTTGAGAAATTGAGAGTGAATAAATTTAATTTCTTAATTAGTAATCAGCTTAATAAATGAATGAGGTGAATAGGAGCTAGAGATTGCGAACCTTTGCAGAAATCAATGAGCTCGTCTAGAAATCAGAGTTCTTTGAATTCGAGTCTATTTGCTCTCATAGAATTACTGCCTTTAGATCATTTTGCATCATTTAAGCCAAAATTTCTTTCTTTTGGATCAGGTTTCTCAAGGATTCTTATTCATTCAGCTAAATCTGATAAAATAATGAAATATGAATGAAAAAGAAATCAACAACTTATATCATGATTACAGCAGCTGAGTTTACTCCAGAAATAGCTCTAAATGCGTTCCTTTCGTTCCAGTTTTCGTCGTAGTTTCGGATTTATATACAAAGCAGCCTCTTTTCTTCTAGTCCATGTGGAGTTGAGACTGAGAGCAAGCAGACCTTTCCATCTAACGTCGTTGAACGAAAGATTAAGCTCTCGTAGTTGTTTCCATCTTGCGCTAGTTGCGAGAACAATACAACCTTCATCACTGCCCGATAAATCTAAGTATTTCAGGTTAGTCCAAACAGCATTATCTGCTATTGCTACAGCACCTTTGTCACCGACTTTGCTATCTTCGCCGCCTAAGGAAGACTTTTGAGGTTCACCCAACTGCTATTTTTTGCAATGGCTACTGCTCCTTCCACTCCATATTGGTTACATGCCAAATCGAGCGTTTTGAGGTTCTTCCACACGATATTCGCTCCGATACCGGAGGCTCCTCGATCTCCAACTTGATTATTTCGCAAACGAAGCACTTCAAGCTTTTTCCAACCAGTATATTGTGCAATGGCAATTGCGCCTTCATCACCAATGCTGTTGTTTGTCAAATCTAATTGCTTTAGATTCATCCAAATAATAGGAGTATCGAGAGTCGAAACCTCTTGAATTTCAATTTGATTGTCGCTCCTGCCTTGGCTACCCGCTAGTAGAATAGCACCCTTGTCCCCTAAATTGTTCGTCATAAGGGAAAGTTTTTCAAGACTAAAAACCCAACTTTTATTCTTAATAATCTCGCTCATGCCAGTCTCATCGATTTGATTATTGTTAAGATTGAGTATTTTTAAATTTTTCCATGTCGTATTACGACCCAAGCTCTCGCATCCCTTGTTTCCAAAAGTGTTCATGTCTAACATAAGTTCTCGTAGATTTGACCACTCGGAATTGTTACAAATTGCCTCAATTCCGTTCGGACCGATGTTACAGCTCGATAAGATGAGGTTTTCCAATCCGTTTAGCCCAAATCCAGTTAGCAAATTTGACCCTATGTCCCCAATTTCGTTGTGACTCAACTCCAGTGACCTGATCCAATCGTCATGTTCTTTCCCTTCGATTATCTTCTCAGATTGTGGCATTCGAATGTCCACTAATCATTCGAGAACTTGGTGGAAATCTTTGCATGTGATGTAACGGGCTGTATTCTTCCTTATTTGCACTCCTATCACGAAATATCCGTAAAATACCCCGCCTTCATTTTGACCATCGATTCCTGCAGCCATTTCGTAGAAGATCAACCGTTTTTTATTATTAACTCCAGTAATCATTATTTTCTCTTCCCATTGCTCGAATTTTCCTTTATTTTCGGTCTTTATCTTGCCTCCAGGATATCCTGCGATTAAAAGCATGCTCTCTTTCGTCATTTATCATTATATTCTAGCATAGGATCCAAACCAAAACAACCCGTTTCGAAGCCTATCGGCTTTGTCAGAACTAGCAGAGCAAAGTCTTCATCTGGTCCAACTTTTGAATCATTTCTATTGTGATTGATGTACTCTAATTCCTCAGCGCAAATACTGTTGGAGACGACCTTTCCAATCTCTTATTTTCATCAGTTAATTAACTGTATGGATTCTCATACTTGCGACAATTTACTAGACTCAATCTGGACTTCATAATTATTCCCTTTGGAACATCGCTCATCATATAAATCGAGACATGAATTCTATAGCACTGAAGTCAAAGCGAAGAGAGAGCGAGAGAGTGCCATCTAATTATGAATATTAAGAACAATAGCTATTCAATTTTTAGAGAGTTTTAACTAGTCTTCAGGTGCAAACACTTGATCGATTTCAATCTCTCCAAAAGGGGCTTCATCCTCGTTGGCTCCTGGAATGAATTTGAGAAAAGGATATCTTTTCCTGATTGGTTTTTCGTCATTGTAAACGTTGTGAGCAGACGTTAAAACTAGGTCCGGTCCTATCAATGTTCCAGATCCCCACATCGCAGCGCCGTCCTCGGATTTTTTTATGACAATAAGACCGTGAACACTGTGCGGATATGATCTAGTATCACAATTTCTACGTCTTTTGTCTTCTTTCAACTCTATTTCCTTTTTTCCTTCATTTTTCCCTCAGGTTTTAGAGAAGTCTCATCGGAGGCTGGTTTCTGCATTGGAATCACCTCATTGTAAACCATCTTCATGGCGTTTTCAAGCTTTAAATTTCAGAAGGTTTATAGGGATCCGTTCCTCTTTGGATTAATGCAGATGTCATACCCAACAACGCACGTGTGATTTTAGTCTTGACAAGTTGATGTACTTTGGTTACCTTTTGTGAACTTTCCATTATTCGGTGTTTTAATATTTTTTTATTAGTCAGAGATTTATTTTTAATTCAAAGTATTACAAGACTCAGCAGATTCAAATTTAATGGAAGAGCACCTTCATGATAATGTTCAATTTTGAATACCGTGTTTCTACTTTTTATCAGGTCCATGTCTCCCATTTCTGAATAACTTTGCATTCTCTGTGTACTGCAAATGTAACACTTGGACGAGGAAACTAAAGACATATATTCACACTTATCCAAACGAGTTTACTCGAAAACTAACTCCTTGGCACAATATCGGCAAATCTTGTCTGATAAAATGCGCAATGAAAAAGAGCTAAAAATTGAATTTTTCGAACGAGAATAAATGAGGCTCTAATGACTGCAGCCCGGCAGAGGGTTTCTCTGTTATTTTAAATGATTATCTGGGCCTTAAGAGGTGATATTTACAAATTTTGCTTAAGATACGACGCTGTTTTCAAAAAAATGAATCACATCATGAGTCATTAAAGAAAAAACTCTTTGAAGAGCATATCTCTCAGCAACTTGAGACTAGTCAACGCTTCTTGAAAATCTCCCTTTCACTGTTTCTCTGCTTTGCTTTTACAAACTTTCCTTGAAACGAATAATTAATCTGAGAGGTCAAGCTGCTCTTGTCCTTAATTAATAAGTTAACTTGATAAAACTGTGTGTGTATTTATTATCTACTTCTAATTAGAAAACAGTCGTTAAAGCATGTTTTGAAGCTGAATATATAATTCGTTACTTTTTTTTCTCTCTCTAAAGAAGTTTCTAACGATAACCAAAAATTGCAAATGAGCTCGAATGGAAATGGATTCCTTTTGAACTTCAGTTGCTATGAAGGTCAGATATATTACTAATTCGACATCGTGTGTTGGACTATAGCAAACTGCTAAAATTATTCACTTAAACATTTGAGTTATGAAAATCAAGCAAGTTGATTTTTTTAATCTAACTAAATTTTATTTTCCGCCTGACTTTTCAAGGAAGAGGATAAAAAGTGCAATGCTCAATGAAACCAGCATCGAAAATCAAATCGACTCATCATCACAGAGGACAGAAGTAAACATAGGTAACCTATTAGCACCCTCCTCTATTGCTCGAGTTCGGCATGATCATCTAATTTTAGTAGGAAAAGATCCTGCAAGGCTGTTTGCATGGTGCAACAAATATAATGAGATCGAAATTGTTGATTTGGAGACACAGCAAGCTCACGCTACCTTCCAGGGAGCTGAATGTTACAAAAAAGAAAGTAAGCTGAGTTTTTTCCAATTTGAAATAACTATACATGTGCGTGTGTCTATATAGCTCTATTCAGAAGCATGGTTTTGAGAGAAATACCAAATACGCGACTCCTCGTTTCTTTCAACTATGGCTTAGCAGCGTCGACTAGTATGAAAGTATTCGATGCTTCGAAGAAAGGGCAACCAAAAGAAATATATTCCCTTGAAGAAATCGTTGGAAGTAACAAATTTGGGAAATTTTTTTAGAGTTCATTCCTATTTTATTATTGATTTTTTTAATTTCTATATATTATCTACTTCTCACTATATAGACACGGGAACGGGGGACCCTACGTTCAATCCCCGAAGAAATTTGCTTGGTGCGATCAGTGTTGATAAGGAAATATCCTATCATTTATTCAAGGTAGAATATGAGAGTAGAAATCATATTCAGATGTTGAGAAAATCGAAGTGGTATCCCCAGCATGTGCCTCCAGGAGGTGATTCTTATTTCTATGAATAGTAGCATTATCCTTAAACAATTTCCCTTGAATTTATTCAATCATGCTTGTTCCTCATCTAATTTTTTCTTTTTATCCTGACAAATAGTGAATTATTTGCCTGGGCTTGATTTTGATCCAAATGGAGAGACTATAGCAGCAATGGACCGTAATGAGGTGCTGGTGGTCTCAGATATGGACACTTCGAATGTTGACTTTCATCTTAAAATAGGTGAGAAATGGGGTCAAGGTAGCTAATATTTACCGAATTAATATAATGGTGTTAAATTTTTCTGTCCGATTTGTAGACGCGTGGGGTCGTTGCAAATGGAGCCCAAATATTGGAGAACCGGTGTTGTTTATCAAATATGAGATGATTCAACTGAACCTTCTTGACTGTGAGAAGAAGTCCTTTATTTTAAAAGAACCAGTTCAGCTTGATGATAAACGTAAACATTCCAATAAATCTGATATCTTGCTTTCCTCTCTGAATCTCGAGTATATAGAAAAAAAGATCATGGATTATCCATAAATTCTTTAGTCTTTATTCCCGATAAGGAGCTTACTCTAACTACTTCATAGACTGGACCTTTTGGGTTGATGTTTCCCAAAGTAATGCGAATTTGCTAGCTTCTGGCGGTAGAGATAAAAAACTCCATGTCTTCGACCGGCGCGAAGCAAAAGTTGTCAAAATCTTTGACGATATCCATACAGGTAAGAGCAATTGTTACTAATACATGGAATCTTCCGATTATTGAATTCTTCTCATGCTGATGCTTATGCATCATTCAGTCATGGCAGCATAATTAACGATATTTATTTAACAGATTACATCCGATGTGTGCGATGGGATGCCTCTGGAGCATTCCTAGCGACTGGAGCAGATGACAAGACAGCAAAACTCTTGG
>ENA-UOUE01000448-UOUE01000448.1-compost-metagenome-genome-assembly--contig:-NODE-448-length-33184-cov-6.768267_pt1 | contig 33184 bp, 25 predicted proteins | sample MGYA00238146_ERZ747223 | MGnify/ENA primary metagenome ERZ747223 (study PRJEB28781, sample SAMN06268865) | compost metagenome | isolation source: single cell | place: USA: California, Emeryville, Joint...
TTTCGCCTTCTTGTGGAAGATCCAAGAACTTGATAAGATCATCCATGTAAGCCAACTTCTTTCCGATAAGGAATGTCAAATGACCGATGTCATAGTAATGAATCTCCTTCTTAGCATTGGTCATTTCGTTGTAGAACTTGGTGGCGTCAGGAGCAGTCGCCAACTCATCACCATTTCCAACGAAGAGTGCAACATCTTCAGTGATAAGGCTAGCGTTGTATCTTGGAGGAGTTGGTTGCCCATAGATCTTTTGGTTCAAGTCTGCTCCATAGTCAAACTTTTGGAAGTTGCCACCTCCGACGATCTCTTGCTTCCAATGCAAAATGTTATTAACACTGGTACCTCCAGGATAATGCTTAAGAATCTCACCTAATCTATCGAGATTATCAATGGAAGCATCAACGTCGCCGATAAGAGTGATAGCATTCGCACAGGCCCATTCCATGTACTTGCAAATGAGGGAAGTGGCCTCAGAAGTCATCCAGTTAGGATGGAAGATACCATATGGGAAGAGATATGACACAAGATCAGTTAAGTATGGAATGTTGGCTAAAGTCAAGAAGAATCTTGATGAGACATGAGCCATGTAGGTTGGAGGGCCCAAAGCAGCGAATTTTCTGAGATTTGAAGTGACGGCTTGATTCTTTCCGTTAGGATTTGCGAGATGAGCGAACATTTGAGTCGTTCCTTGACTGTGACCGACGTAGTTGATCTTTTGGCCTGTCACTCCAACAATGTAGGTGAAAAGCGCTGGAAGATCGAACTCTCCCATGTGCATCCAAGTGAATTCCCAGTATTTAGCTGAGTTAGTAGGGTCCAGCGTCTTGTGGCCAGTGGAATATCTGTTACCACGAGAGTTTCCGAACCAGATGTCATAGCCTTTGTTAGCAAGCACCAGTCCAGGAGCAACACTCTCATCATTGGCGATCCAACCGTCAGCACTGTCGAGAAGACCGTGTTGTAGCAACACAACAGGCTTTCCATTAGTGATCTTGGTGTTTTTGGCTTGGACTCTGAAGACTGTGAGCTTGTAGCCGTCTTCAGTGGTGACAGTATGGACTTCGACGGGATAATTTAAGCGGAGGACATAGTCAACGAAGTTTTCGGTAGCTTGGAGTCGGTTAGGCTTCTGTGCTTGGCCCAGAGAGCAGCAACAGAGTAGGACAGTAAGGAAGAGTGTAATTGCAAGCTTCATCACGAGCTAGCTGTTTGAAATATTTTTGTAAATTATTACTCCAGCTATATTACTTAGTATAACTAAATAAAAAAGTAGCTCAGGAGCAATTTATAAACAGAGGCCTTCGGAACAACGTGCCCATGTAGTCATTAGTACTTGGTAGATGTTTTTCCCCTAAAAGTAAGCTATTACTCTTTCTTAGACTCCAGAATCGCAACAATATGCGCTCAATTCTGCCGTCTTTTTGAATATTTAGCTCCAATTTCTAGCTTTATCACTGAAATATCATAAATAATTCTGTTCTTCTTTATGGAAAATGTTATTCAAGTTAATACATACTCTTGTTGAGCAAATGCTTGAGCTATTGGAAGAGATATTACTAGCTAGGATTTCTAAAACATAGTTCAAAGGCATTTTCGGTTGAATACGGTAAATGATAATACAACAGCAAGAAATAGTATCAACGTTCTAAATTTCAAGAGTAAACGCTAATATTTACTTGGAAACTAAAGTAGGCAGCTATTTAAGCAAACAGCTGAGACGATAAGCCGAAAAAAAGAGAGAAATTGCTTTGATGGTTGATTGAATGAGGAAATATCTACTGCGGACGCCGTGTTAACCGCGACACTAGAGTTCTGCTTCCTCTTTCTTTCTGATGAGATACTCCGCAATATCATTCTATATGAGATTTTATCATAAAAACACAGAATCAATATAAGTTTTTCTTACTCTCTTAGCCAAAACAGCTACATCGTAAGGTCGTTTCGAATCTTCATCTAAAATATCAAGTTTCGCTCCGTTTTGACACATCAACTCCAAGATACACTCATCTGCCCACAAGGCAGCCCAATGGAAAAACGTCGTTTTTTTACCTCCCAAATAGTAAATCTGATTCACGTTAATCCGGCTCAGCGCCATCACTTCCAACGTCTTTAAAAAATCATTGCTTTTTATCACCATCTCCAAACTCTTCAACTCATCAAAACTCGCTAATTTGTTGTTAAGACACGTATTTTGCCAACATTTATTTACAAAGGCTTCGTAAAAAAATTCTGTCAACGTATTTTATTCGAACCCATCTCTCTTTCTCAAATTTCGATGATTCAGGCTTCGGTTTCATGGTCTTGTAGCCGGCAATCTGCGCCTCCCAAATTTGATTGATTTTCTCCATGTCGTATTTGAGGAACACATCAAGAAAACTCTCATTTATGTGATCGAGCTTCAATGACCGAATTTTTGAAATATTGGGACCTATTCATTAAAAGAACACAGTCCTTGGTATATTTTCTCAAAGAAAAAAAGTTACCTAGCTTCCGGTGTACTCCTGAGCAGTCAATACAGATCAGCACAAGTAAATTAAGACTAACCCAAGACGGTTCTTGGGCTCCACAGTCAGCGCAGAAGTTTTTCTTTGTAATTTGTATCGCTTTTTGCTCTCTCAATGGTCTTTCTTTGCTGTCGGACCTTCCTATTGAGTCAAACGATCCTTTGGGGTTGAAATCAGAGGAAAGGAGGTTTTCCGTGATATTTTTTATTGTTGCGACCCACTCCTTCAGCTCGCTTTCGGAATGAGTTTGGAATTGCGTAGGTTTTTTGCTCTGCATGCTAATAATTTCGAAACAGAAAGGATATTCGGCGTCGTAGCTCTCTTTGACGGAGCACAGCTTCAGGTTGAAGAGCTCACCTGGGGTGATAACGTGAGCTTGCTGGTCGCGTTTCTTGATTTGGTACATAAAGCCTTCTTCGTTAATGATAAAGTAGCGTCGTTTCATTCCTTTCAAGTCTTTTTTGATGTACAAAAAGCCTTCATAATTCAATCTCTAAAGACAAAATATTAAATCAAACAGCAAGTGGCTTAATACGTTTAGATTGATGGAAGACGTCAAAAATTTCTTTTCGATACCTTCCTTCGCCTTGCGAAGCTCGTGGTTCAATTCTTCGAGATAGGCGTTCTTTTTGGAGCTGCCTTCAAGGATCAAATCCAATTTTTTCTCAATATTCTGCAATAATTTTGACCCAGCATGGAAAAACGCCTATAGAGGAAACAAATTGACAAATTCCGATAATAAGAAAAGCATTATTACCATCTCGCCGGTGAAGAGTGCGTTAAATTTATCAACCATCTCGAGATTAACACTGAGATTTAGAGAATTAACTCCTTGCAAGTAGTCAATTCTCGTATTTTCGTATGCTTTAGCGGCCGTAAAGTATGCCCTTTGGCACTGTTGATAACCATACGGATCCTTGGCAATCGCTGTCTTCTTCATACCCATATACTTACTTTCAGCTGTTTCCATCTCCTCATGCGCTTTTTGAAGCTTCTTTTTCAGGTCCTTGAAGAGCGGAGTATCTTTTTTCGAGAAACTCTTCAACGGACTAAGCAAAACATCAATGGATCTAGCAACACGGGATGAGAAAGCATTTACCTAAGTACTGAATCTGTAACAATTTTGAGGAAAATCTCAAAATAAATGTTATATTCTTTCAAAAACTGCGCGAACGATAGCATCAGATGATAAATCTCCTTGTTATTCTGAAAAGAGTCCTTATCCACCAGCAGTTGGTTCGAGAAAACCTCCACTGCTTTAAACTGCCCATTTCCTGCCTTAGCAAGCTCATTCAACGAGCTAGCCCACCGCTTGAAGATCGTTTCAATGTGATCGAACTTTTTCTCATTCAGCTGCAGCTTTTGCCAGCTGATTGGCCCATCCGCTAGATAATTATGCATGTCGTTATACTTATAAAACTTCTCCTTGTTCCTCGTCACCTCGAATATCGCTTCTTCAAACTCATCTTGCGGCTTGTCAGCATTTGAGTATTTGGTCGGTGAGATTCCTTCCCTTACCGAGGACAGATCATCCCCGAAAATATCTGAATCATCCTCAATTTGTTGTTTTGTAGTGTATTGCGTATTCATCAATTGAACCGTCAAGCCATCATGATTGCAGTTATTGGTCGAACCACTCCGTGATTTAGATAGGGAAGGTGCAGCGTTCTGTTGATTGGCTGGAATCAGCTTAATCACTGAAAGGAACCATGGCGTTGAACTCAAATATGAAAAAAATTGGTTTTACTTGATGAGGTTGATTCGTTGGACTTGACTTTTTCTTTAAGAGTGTCAATGATTTTGTTTCGGACCTGGAAATGTGGGAAACTGTAAATCAAATTCGGAAAATGGAGATATGTCACCTCAATCTCGTCTTTGAGTCTCTCGATCTCGAGGTTAAGCGTTGAGTTTTCGGTTCTTAAGATTTCCATCTTCTCCTCATAGAATTTGAGTCGTTCGGAGAGGACTTCGTGGTCAAAGTTAAGACCTGCTTGCATTTTTCAAATTGATTTAAAATCGTGTTTTTTTGCACTGAAGATTTTATTCCTGAAATTACGACTACAATCAATCAATGGAGAAACAACCTGTCATATGGGGTCATGGACATCCGACAAATGAACTCCCAGTAAATAACCAAAATAGATCAGTTTTTCATTGCTTTTGTTACTCAGATATGCTTTTGGGAGAGGGTCGCTATGAAAATTTTGAGAACTGAGACACATTTACAAAATTAACATATCAAAATTAAATGACCAGTTGACTGCTAATTCAATACCAAAAAAAAAATAAAAATAAATTTAATCAATCTGCTGAACACATGATATCATTTTCTCAATCTTGGAGTTCATAATGCTGCTCAAGATAGTATGTGAAGATCTGAGTCTGTAGGAAACTACTTAAGAAATACTCATCCTTGGGATTTTTCTCGATAATTTTCTGTGCCAATGCTTCATAGTCCATATGCTATATGTCAGGGTAAAGATTAAGTTCTCATAAGAAACTAAGTGGAAATTTACTTTCTTTTCGAAATTCTTGTAGATTGGCTCTGGAGGTAGATGTCTGATGATGAATTTGAATATGGTTTCATAGAACATCTTTAAAATCTTCAAGCAAGTGGTAGTTTCGGTCTGACTTGCATTGTACACGTATTTATCTTTCAAATTGGCCCAGGAACATTTCGTAGTTGTCGGTTTTTTCTGGGTCGTGCTATTAATTCCATACTCGATCATTCTGCGCGTTTCAGGATTGAATTGTCGGTAGATTTCGAATAACTCGTCTGCAAAACCATCGAAAAATGGCTCGATGATGCCAGAGTTGACGGAAGGATCAGCGAAAACATTAATTCGGTTTTCGTTCAAGATCACGAATATGCACTCAGGGTAATTCTCTGGAAGGCTTTCTTCGAGCAGATATTCCACGCCTTTGTTAATTCCTACATAAACGAGGGATCATTATAGGAAACAAGACTTTGTAACAGTTTCTTACCGATTAAAGCAGCGCCTGGTGCATCACATAATGGAAGGAGAAGGTCCGGGAGGTTGAAAATCAGTGGGAAAGGGTACTTGAATGGTTTGATCAGCGAATAGAATATTTGTCTAACGGTATTGATGTTAGTAGAGGAAATATTTGAAATTTACAATGTGGAAGTGAGTAGTGCAAGGTTTTGACTCATCAAAACGATTTTTTTCTCGAGCATGACTGCTGAGAGCAGATGTATCAAGTCTTTCATGGGGAAATAGGAGAAGACGAGAGGAGCGGCCCAGGCTGCTTCCATTGTGAATGCTTGGGAGCGATCGCAGATCTGGGCTGTAACTTTTTCGAAATTTTTATATTTGAACTCAAGTAGAGAGCCGAAAGTTGGAAGCGGGAGCGAAAGCACATTCATCAAGTACCCGCTTAGTTCGTTTGCTAAGTACTATTTTGTTGTGATATAATAAATTAATAAAGTTTTGAGAATTTGCAAAGTCTATTGATACCTGATTCATCCATTCAGCATCTAATTCTTGAAATACGCTCCTGTCATCAGATTGGAGACTGTCAGCGTCCATTATTGAATCGATTTGTGAGAATTTCTTTACTCTTTCAAGTTTGAGAGAGTCTATTAGTAGGGTATGCTTAGCGCAGTCACAGAAATGAGTTACCAAGAATTTTGACGTTTAGTTCCATAAAGAACCTGAGAAGCGGGAAAAACGTCATAAAGCAATGAACTTTCTCAACCTTCCAATATTTCCTGGTGAGTCTTTTTCGTCCGTCTTTTCGCAAAGATTGAGAATCTTTCACGCCCTTGTTAAATAATGATTAAATTTCAAAGTAATTGCAATTGAGTTGATTACGAGTTCAAGGTAGTCTGTGGTTCGGATGCAAATTTGGTAGAGAAGTCGATTGGGATTTCCTTCTTTTAAGATATCGTGCTCGAATGAGCGTTGCTCAGATAGTTCACTTGCCAGCAAAGGAAACACGAAACAATTTTGGCTCATTTCATATTGATTTTTAGAAAATATGATCCTTTTTTTAAACAAGAGTAAAGGTTAGCAGAGAAGAAAAGTCCTTGAAATTACTCATAGAGCTCTGTAAACGAAGTGATTTTTTCGCTATGAGCCTCAACTCCGAAAGGAAACGCGAAATCTGCTACAGAATTCTTTGGAGGTCTAAAATCGTTACTGCTTTGATGAACTTGCTCTGAGATATATACATTGTCATTTCTTCAGGCTTTCCAGGATAGCTGTACAAAATTTTCGGTTTGAGATGTCCCATCTGCACACTTAGATATTGTTTATGGTTTAGACTAATGCTTTGTAATAATATACTCAGGGTTCTCAAGCTCGAAGGCTTGAACGTCTTTTTTATCGACTCCGATTACAAAATATTCTTCAAATAGCTTCACAGGAGCGAGGGTCTTTTTCTTTGGCTGTGGCTTTAGAGGCTATTGAATTAACAAATTCAGCATCAGGGAAGGGCAAAAAATCCAAAGTACTGTTGGTTCTTTTTCTTGTTTTATTATATGCTCTTCATTGCTTACAAAAACGACGTTCGTAAAGCGCTTTTCTCCAGGATGATGGTTCGTACGTGTGGCGTTCTTCGTAGATTTGGGCGGTATTTGCTCATCTAATCCATTTATTTCGTTATACATTCATGCCAATGAAACCATTCCTTACTGTTCTCGTAAGTGACGACAGGAACGTAGTTCAAAGCTACTATCGATCTCGCGAGCTGATCAACGTTTTCTATTTCCCCAATAACAGTTAGATAACACTCAAATACAGCATCATCAATACCTGCTTCCTCTTTCCATGTCCTGGCCGTATCTACTCTCTCATCTTCAAGGTTCGAATTCATATTGCTGTCCAATTCCAGCATGAATTTCCCTAAAATATGATGTATATATTGACCATTTAACTCAAGCATTAAATACTTCCTGCTTTAATGTCTTTCGACTGATCCACAAAATTATTAGAAGGACTTTGCATTGTTGCTTTCACTTCTTTTTGAGTTGCCGGAAACTCCCTTTTATTGAACATTCGCTTTGGAACCGATGTCACATGATTTGCAATCGGTCTTGTTGTTTGTGGCTTAACATCTCTCTTTTCATTCAAATGAATTGACTGCTCTAGCCATTGGCTCGTGCTCTCAGAATCAAAGAAATCACTCGTGATTGTCGGGTCCGGGAAATATTGTCTCGGCATAAACTTTCTCTCTTCTTCAAATTTAGCACTAAATATCGCTGCCGAATCCATTTTCGAGGTAAGTGTACTGTTTAACACCTCCGACGTCCTATTCGACGTGTTGAACCGAGGTACTCGCGTTTCTTCGCGGTCAAGCGTTTTCATCTCATCAAAATCTCTATGTGAAAAGTCGAAGTGCTCATGGACAAGTGATCCCTGATATTTCTCTTTGTGCTTTTTGAGCTCTTGAATTTTCTTTCGGTAACGCTCTAGTAGGGGCTTATACTCGTTGATCGTGTCTTCAAGGGACTTAACATGAGCTGTGAGCTCTACAATCTGGTTTTTCAGTTTCTTATTTTCGACAAAAACTTCGCAGTATTCCTTATCTTTCTGCTCGATTTGCTTTTTGAGTATCTCGTTTAATTCCTTTTGGAAATAGTAAGCTTTTTCGAAGTTTATTTCCTCGCTCTCGATAAGCCCCAGCTTTGGCTTCTGTGGCGCTAGGTAGTGTGGTTGCTGAATGCCCGGGCGGGTAGAAACTGAATCAAAATCTATTGTCCGTCTTGGACCATAGTTCTCTCGTGACATTCAGGAAAATTTCGAGTTTATTTGATTTATTGCGATTCACTCGTAATTTAAATTCTAAGCTGATATCCTAGTTATCAGAGTGAGTTGGTGAGAAGTGAGAATCTCCATTAGCAAATAATAATTTTCAACTATCATCAAACGCAAGGAGTAAAACGCCAAATGAAAGAAGAAAATAAATGCAGATACAACCGGAATAACCCTTAGTGTTGATAACATAATTGCCTTTTAAGTTCAACGAGTGTGTACACTCGTATGCCTGAAAAGAGTAATAAAAAGGCTTTTCTTGTCTAATTTGATTAGGAGGTTCAGAGTTTGCCTTTCGTCTAGACGAAGAACTTTGATTTGCTTCTTTCTAATTTAATATTACTTGTCTGAAACAATCTCACCGAAAATTATTACTTTCATTCATCATGTATAGAAGCATTGCTTACGATAGAAAGATAAAATGATCTACTAATCATAATTTGCCTGGTGTCTACAATACGACACTATAAAATTCCGAGTCTTCCCTCAAACTCTCTGATAATCTCATTATCATGTAAGACTCATCCTCTTTTTGTGCAGAAAAACTTTATATTATAACTCACGATTCAAGGGTTCTTCTACTACAATCGGCTGCTGGTCAATTGGCATATGTGGGCCTCTTGGAGGTCTCAAAAAATCAATGAACGCTCCCCCTACTTCCACAACAGCGTCTCTTATCGCTTCTATCACATCCATCGTCGTCGTCCAACCCATATAGCTCGCGACTATCTGATAAATGAACGCAAACAGACAAAACGTGATAAGGTATTCAAAAATCGGGAATGACGATCCCTCTTCATCCGGCATTGACTTTCCTTCTTCTCTCGCCTTCTTCAACTTATCAGCATATTCCGTTGCTTTCTTAGTGAAGTACTCATCGACCTGTTTTCGCTGGCTTTCCGGGAGAGACTTCAGAAAACTGTCTCTTTTATCTTGCAAGAATTTTGCATAACGTTCTTGGAGCTGAGGATCGTCTTTAAGTCGCGCTTGGAATTCTTGTACTAACTTTTGATCGCCAGATAATAGTCTATCATCGATCTCGGGAGGTTGCGCTTTGACTTGCTCGGCCGCTAGTCGAAGTCTGTCTTCTTCCTCTTTCATTCGTTGTTCCTCCTCCTCGCGCTCTTTTCGCATTCTTTCGATGGTTTCTTTACGACCTTTGGTGACGTAGATAATGGCACCAGTGCCGATGATAATGCCTACAAATAGAAATAGCATTGAAGAAATAATGTCAAGTAGTTTATTTATTCTATGTAGAATATGACACGCTTATAAATATCATGATACTGCAGCGCTAATAATAGGAAAATCGGCATTGGAGAAAGGAAACACTGCATTCAATTGACGATAGAGAGACGTTTCTTTACACAAGGCGATAGAGATTGGATAGTACAACATAACATTTTTCGGAAATTCTGGGCAGTTACTTTAGAATTATTGGGTGGTTAGCTAGACAACTTAGAGGAACTGATTGAATGATGACAATGGGTTTATTTATCACGTGGATTAATGATAATGAATAACCAAAGTGATCAAAGAAATCAAGCCATGAATCTGCGGATTTAATGAAAATTTTCGATTTTTGAATATTGTATAACCGTAAAAAAAAATTCGCTCTCATTACAAATTTGAATTATCAAAATAAAACGGCCGCAGTTAGTTGCTCCTCGTTACTCATTTCACATTCCTCAAATACCAAGGGAGTTCTTAAGAAAATCCATTAAGTAAGCTCGATTCCATATATTGAAATTATGATCCCTAGAGGGCCACAACTATAAATGATTCATTGTTAATTAAAGAAAAAATCAGAAGAATAATTGTTGTATTGTCTCATCAAAGGAAAAATTGAACTACCTAATCGTAGGATCTTTAACAGCCGATTCCAGTCTTGAAGGTTTTTTGAAAAAAGATAGATTAAATTTTTCTCTCTTATAAATCTCTGATAAAGTTTTTAACTAAATCAAGTAGTGATTTTGGCATTTCGACTGAGGCAGGCTTGGCAATCACTGTAAAGACACTATCCTATGAACAACGGAAACTCTGAGAATTCACGCAATTTCCCGAGCGCGCGCTCTCTCGATCCAGCCAAGTCTCGGCGACACCTAAATCAGGCTAGCCGAGATTCCAATCAAGAAAAATCAGAAAAAAGCGACACCTCCGGTACCGTAACCGGCAGCAAAGCCTCAGAACTGTTCAATTTCAAAGAAGTCGGCGTGTTTGTGAACAAAAATCGCCAAAAGACAAAGTCGTTTGGTGGTGGTTACCCTCGTAAGCGTCCTAATTCTAACAAATCTAGCGTCCATTCAAACTCAAAGCATTCAGACGAGAGCTCCGAGAAGCATGACGCGCGAAATTCGTCAAAGCAAGATTCGAGTGATATTTCTAACAAAACTGCAAATGAAGATAGTAATTCTCAAAATGCGTCGTATCACAACGTACTAACTGACTTGAAGCCTCAACACCAACAAAAGAAATCAGCTGATGCGACTTCCAGCCGGAATTCATACGATAATGCTGGCAACAAGCCATCTTCGCTGCCAAAGAGTAACTCGAATCAGCAGCCAACAGTAAAGCCAGAGAGTTCTAATGAATTCACGAAACCTCTTGATTCTCTCTATAATCCTGACATCTTCGAGACTGTTGCTGAGAAAGCGAGCCCAGCATTCAAAGAGAAGAGGATCGCGGTCCCGATCGCCTCGAAAATCGTCAACGAAGACGTGCTACAAAGGATCAAAAGCAAAGTCAGTGCGAGTGCACTGCCGAGTAATACGAGTCAGAACTCGTTTGCAAACAGCTTCCTGGCTGAGTTTATGACCGCGAAAACGAAGGAAAAGAGACCGGAAGCGCCTTTAAACTTGCAGCAAGAAGAAGAGAGCAAAGACTTTAGAAAACAGACGGTTGTCAAGAGTCCGATTATTATGAGCCTTAACAACCAAGAAGTGTACGCTGATGGGTTTGAGCTCGACCTGAGCCCCCAAACGAAAATAAGAGAGAGTCAGAAGGCAGGGCTGACTGGGAAAAGTCAGGCTACGAAGCCTATGACAATGGAAGAGAATGATCCCGCCGACGAAATGCAAAATGACGTTCTTAAGCTGCTCTACCGAGAGACCAAAGTGCCACCAGTTTCGCATAGATGGGAGCAGCGCAGTGAACAAAAATATAATTATTCAAGTCAAATGCCAAGCTTTCAGCTCGGTGGGTCCCAAGAATTCCCCGCGCAGACGTTTGGAGTCAACTTTTTCCCTTCAGATATGCATGCTTCGCATGGTCGATCCCATTCGCAGTTTAACATGCAAGGAAACCAGAAGGAAGGCGCGCCTTTGAAATATATTTCGCCGCAGACGCGTAAAATGCCAAGCAAAAACGTCGTTTCTGTGCTAAGCACTGAAACTACTTTCGATGGTGATTTCCTTGCGAATCACGAGCATCTTAATAGCGGTTCAACTACAAGTACTCATCTGAGTACTGGGAGCAAGAAGACCTCTGAAAACTACCAGACGCCTACGAAATCTGGATCCGAAACAAAGCTATTTGATGTATTTAATGAGATGTGCAGATTTTATCTAACTTTATTTTTCATCGTAATTAGAAGGAGTCTGATTATCAAATTCGCACATTCCTCAACCAAAAAGCCTACGGCGCAACCCAAGGTGGTAACATCGGTGCGAAACCCAATTTCCGAACACAGCCAGTCCCAGGCTTGAACCAAAGCGCCGTCATTTTAGGCACCGAAAGCAGTGACAGAAGCTCACTGACCGACGATAACACAATCCATAGTAACTTCAGCACTCCGCAGGGGCAGAACCAGCCTCTTATCGTGTTCCCTCAGACCTACTCCCAGAAAAATATCATGATGGTAATTATGAAATTCCTATAGAATGAGGCTAAAATTCATTCATTATAAGGAGGGTTTCAATTCAGCTTCTCCTGATTATGGTATGGGACAGCCATACCCGAATATGCAGCAGAACCAGAACGATCCTCTCAACGTGATGAATATCTTCAAAGGGCTAGGGATACAGAACACAGGACTAGTGAATTACAATCCAGAGATTGGCGGGGGTCTTCAAATGAAGCCAGCAGGGAAGAATTCGCAGAGAATTCCTGAAGAGGAGCAAAATTCTGAGCTTTATGAAATTGATATCAACAAAGTATTTTTGCATGTTATCGGGACTTATTGATAACAAAACTTTGATGAAAAGGTGGACTTGAACCCAAAGACGTCGGTTATGATCAAAAACATCCCGAATAAATACAACAGAGAGCTGCTGATGCAGGATATCAATAAGAACCACCAAGGGACTTACAACTTTTTCTATCTGCCAATTGATTTCAAAGTAATCTACCTGCTTGTCAATCACTAAAACTCACACCATTACTTTAGAATAAATGCAATGTTGGATACGCTTTTATCAATTTTATTGATAGCAAGTTTATCAAGCAATTCTTCTTAGAATTTAATAACAAGAAATGGGAAAGATTCAAAAGCGAAAAGGTAGCCCTCCTCTGCCCGGTTTCCCCATCTCATCCTCCTCTCTTTCCAGATCTGCAAGATAAAATACGCCAGATTGCAAGGTCTTAAGGCCCTGAAGCAACATTTCAGATCTTCAATAGTTATGAACCAACAAGTACTCAAGATATTAGTTTATATTGAGCTCATTATTGATATAATAGGACCCAAACCTCCGGCCTTGGATTCTTGATGAAGAAGAAGAGACAAGAGAGCAGGAGCTTTATAACTCGCAGCTGAGACATAGTGGGCAATTTGTTTGGGGTCAGCAGATCCAAAAAGTAATTTGATTGCTTGATAAGCTTCTTATTGAGTTAATGAATCAGCCACAAAGATACTATTCGCAAAACCAATAGAGAATAAATCGGAACGAATGCAAATCGAATTAGAGGAGAGACGACTTGAGGTGGCGGCTAGCTAATCAATTGCTTGAAAACAAGAAAATCAAAAAGATGATGTGATATAAATCATAATATTATAAGCTATATAATATTGATTTTGTCCGTAAAAAGCATAATGCATTTTTGTTTTATGAATCAAGTTTCAAAGTATCCTCCAAATGAAGTATGTTACTCGCTTGGAGAAATACGCAGACAGTTATCTTAGAAAATTTCCATATTTGATCCTAAACATATATAAAAAAAAATATATCAACTCCAAATCACAGTTTGTCTTAAAAGAAATATTGTTATGAGATTAAACGAATCACCTTGCGACATAGTGACGAGCATTGGCATACTCAAATTATTCATGGATTATTTTCAATATTGATTCAGAGGGATTATTTTTGATCGATAACTGTTTATATCTAATAGACTCTTAAGATACTACTGCCTCATAGGTATTTCACTCCACATTTGAACGATGCATTTATCTTATATTCTTCTTTTCAACGTTTTCATTACTTTCCAATATTTTTCTAAACGCCTTAGAGAATTAAATACACCTATCGAATTTTATTAGCACGCAAAACAGCTAATAAAGGACAATCCACTTTTATTATCTAAGAGTATAATATCTCATATCGCTAGAAAGCTTTTCGCGAAGCTGCTCTGTAGAGTTTTTCAAAAGAACCTTGATTTGACGCAAACTAGATGTAAAATTTCATAATTTTCTCTCAGGGTCAAGTAGCAGCATTCACTATTTGAAATAACCATCACTCACGCTTCCTTCTCGCGTCAGTTGACTATTCGAGTTGAGAAAAGAACACCTCAATCACGATTTCCTTTGATATTCTATAATTTTAGCTTCAATAATCAGATCCTTCCTAGTTGAGATTTTTTATTTAACTTTCCTATTTATTCAATTTATTCGATCACTCTAAAGCCACGATTTTTAAAGACAGATTTTAACATCTTTCCCGTCAAATTCCGAACAAACCACTGCTAAAATTCTATCAGGTAATCAATTTAATTAAATTACTAAAAGAGTCCCAGACGCGCTCCATCATAACTACTCATGCAGATCTCCGTTACCACCACAAAGCGGAAAATTTTCGACTCGAATGGCTCTTGCGAGTCCGAGCCAATCACTCCCATCAGCCCTACAGGCTCGAGCATCAAAATAAACTACCAGAGGACCCTCAAAACCTTATCTATCGAAAGCTCCGGCGAAAAAAGCCCGAAGTCAATGTCCACGATTACCCCAAAGGCACGAGCGAAGAGGCCTATCGAGAAAATAATCCGTAAGTCCCTCACATCCGATATAGAGAAAGTCACAGGCGGAACTTTCTCCCAACCGAGCGAACCCCAAGGCGTAGCCACACCTATGCGCGCCACGATGAAGAAACACAGCCTTCCTAATGCCTCTTCGACACCGAAGTTTTCAACAGCTTTTTCGAAGAAAGAACCAGAGTTTTTAACTCCAAAGATCTCGAATAAAGTCAAAGAACGTTGGAGTGTTAACACTGGAAGTTTTGAAGAAGTTACTGAGCAGATTGTGCTGTTACCAAGGTTAAGCGAGCAAAAGAAGAAGGGAAAGGAAGGTCAGTCTCCGAAAAGTTTGACGAGTCTCCCAGAATTAAAATACGAGTCAAAGTCACCTACGAATAAGAAAGATTCGTTGAAAGTCCGGTCCGAGACTTGTATTGGCTCTGACACAGCCTTGGAAGACACGCAGTCAGTGAGACAACCGTTTGTTGGAGGTATGTCGCCGCCTGGCAGGAAATCATTGCTGCACCCTATCAAAGAAACCAAACAAGAGATCGATAAGTACTTGAGTGATAATGGCGAGGAAAAGGGTTTAAAGATCGGAAAAAGGAACTCGCAACCGAAGAAAGCGAATTCTTTTCGGCATTTGGTGTTCGGCCCGCATATCGAGAAAGGGGCGTTTAGAAAGCATCTTTTGATGGTGCATGGCGGCTTGATTTATGCCACTCAATTCCTCAAAGGACCATCAGCGAAGTTCCTTGAACAGAAACAGATTCTTTTGGCCGATGGGACGTTAGTCAGTAAGATTTGCATTATAGACCCTTTGAAAAGTTTAATGTTTTGCAGAATCAGGTAAGACGCTCTTGCTCGATCTTGATGAGACCCTGATCAAGTGCTGTATGGATGAGGAGGACGTCGACAAAGCCGTTTATGCGAAGAACCCAGATGGTCAACCCTTGAAAGTAATGATAATATCTATCTTCACAGCCGTTCTAACAAGGCGTATCTTAGATCCCCTTTAAAATAAGGCCTTTCCTGACGCAATTCCTTAAAACAATGAAAAACTACTTCGAAATTGTCCTATTTACCGCCTCTGCGAAGCATTACGCTCAAGCTATCATCGAATCGATCGATCCGGACAAGACAATCAGCTACATCCTCGACAGATCGTACTGCTTGGAGACGAAGAATGGGTATTGCATCAAAGACTTGAGGATTATTAAGAACAGAGAGCTGAAGAATATGATCATCGTGGATAATCTCGTCCAATCATTTGGCTTGCAGCTGGAGAATGGTATTCCGATTCTCGAGTGGAATGGAGAGAAAGAAGACCAAGAGCTGAAATATCTCACGGACTATCTGATTAAAGCTAGTTACGAGGATGACCTCAGAGAGTTCAACTGCGAGCAGCTTAAACTTAAGGAGCTCGCGGACGCTTCACTACCGCACATTCTGTTGCAAAATTGGAAATGAAGCGAGTGTGCCAAAGGAACCTTTTTACTATTTATTTGACTGCCGGGGTTTAAAAAATTTAAGAGACTACCTTAAGCCCTTGGAGGGCATCATTATATCGATTACTCTGGATTAATAGCTTGCTCAAAGCTCAGAGTAAGATCTTTTTTGGAGGAAATATCACTTATTTTTTGCAATGAATTACTTTTTTGGATTTTTTTTAGAAATTTTTGGTGGCCTCATTTTATTCAAGTTATTCATTTCTTGTGCAGTGCATTAATGTGTAAAAAATTATTCTATGAGTAAAAAACATTATTGAGAAATAGCCGAAAGGCTCCAATTTATCTAATTGGCAGTGTTGTAGATAGAGTATCACCATCAATACCGTCAATTGTCTGAAAGATATAATTTTAATAATGGAGAATAGAGATATAATAATAATGACAATTAATACAAAAAATTTGAAGTATTCAAAAATTTTGTAAACTTTAGAAACTGTAAAGTTAGGAGGACTCCTAATCATTGATCGAATGTGCAACATCTGCTGATTTCTGAATCAGGTTTCAGCATCGTGGTAGAATAATTTATCCTGAGGTGAAATTCATCAATCGGTTAAAGCATTTTGCTATTTTCAGTAAAAACGCCCTTTTCATCAGTCGGAAGAAAGCTAATGCGTCCAATCTCGAAATCCTTGAGGTAATTATCCCCTTCAGATGTTAGATTTTCCTTTGACACGCGTGCTTGCGTTCTGTCCTCATCTTCCTCAATTATTTCATAGATTCTCTTATGTTTCTGGGTCGTTCCATCCACGTGAGTTTTTTCTGGAGAATTCTGAGGCACTGGTCTCATTTTCTCCTTAAGAAAATCCATCACTGATGCTTTTTCTTCTGAAATTTTCTTAGAGTCAGTATCTGAATCAATTGACTTTTTTTGATTGTCTAATAGATGCAACTGGCACTTTGGTTTCACTTGATTCATATCAACTTCAACGGATGGTCGTAACTCATCAGTGGCTTTTTGATAAGCTATCTTGATGATTCGATCTTCTCTGTTGATAGGTTTTTCTTCTTTGGCAATTTTCTGAGGTTTTTCCTCGTCTTTTTTCACAATAGGTTCATCTGGCAACCGATGCAGATCAGATAATGCAGATTGCATTATTGGAGGAGTCTTTTGGCGTAGCTTTTCGACGTTTCTTTCTGTTTGTTGCTGAGTTACTGCTAAATTGATTTCTCTCACAATCCCAGGATCCGCAAGGTTCTCCTTTTCAGCCGGGCGATGAGCTTGCCGCTGAGGCGGCCCAAAGTCAATTAGCGGTTTTTTCCCCTTTTCTATTTCGAATGAGCGATCAATTAGCTTCCCTGGATTTTTAGTTTCAACGCCACCAAAAGACATTTGCCTCTGATTCTTAGCGAAAAGTCGTTTTTCAAACTGATCGATTTCTTGAGCAACGATAAAAGAATTTTCTGAATCTCGTTGCTGCTGCTGGGAGCTCACTGATGGATTGATATCAGTAGAAGGAGTTTCGAGATTTTGTCGGATGGATATTTGATCTTGATTAGTAGAATTCAATGGAATAGGAGTGTACACTTTCCTTGTAGAGTTTATTGGTATAGGCGTATGGCCTGTGCTCAGCGAAATCGGAGTGAATAACGATGAAACCTTCATATACTTATTCGGGCTACTGTTTTCGACGTGGGAAGACTCGAGAACATGGGAGACGTTTGATGGATCTGCTTGGAGAGGTGGATCATAAAACGCGTTTAGTCCTATGATGTTAATGTAAATTTGAGACTGTTACAGATATCAATTAATAAAGCTACTTTTCTGAGGGTTATTTCCAGCTCGCTTCAACGTTGGGGTTTGTGAGTGCGAAGACCTTTGAACATGAAATTTATTAGCTCTAGCAGATGCTGAATTTTGTGACTGAACTCCTTTCGGACGAGTTACCTGGAACGAATTATTATTAAAATTTTGTTGTTGGGATATCAGTTACAGTATAAGGAAGACCATCGAAACTTATTCTCTGCGCATTGTTAGTATTATTTCGAAGCGGCGTTTGATGCTGTATATCCTGAGATAGAAAAACCCCGCTAGTATACGCTCCTGGTTCAAACGAATATGATGCGTTCAACTGTCGGTGCTCAGGGCCTGGAATCTCAAAGCTATTATCTCTTGCGGAGAAAATTTTGGAACTGTGGCCTAGTTTAACATTCCTTTGTATTGGCTGGTAACTGCTTAACTGCTGGCTTGGCGATGAGCGAGGAAGCTGCGGCTTCACTAAGTTCGCTGGCTGAGCCTGGTTTTCAATGGAGGGATGTAAAGAACTCTGATTTGACCAATTTCCCATGAAGTATGGACCATTCATGACTGCGTTTTGGTAGTTTTGTCCTCCGCCATTCGGGAAATCATATCTGCTTATCGGTGCTAATCTTACTTGAAAATGAGCTTCTGGGCTCTTCGATTGATATCTTCCAAAATCTTGCTGCTGATGCTGCGGATTCCTACTTCCAACAAATCTGGGGCCATAAGCCTCGTGAAATCTCAGATCATCCTCATTGTAAGAATTCGTGAAGGAGGCGTCTTGATAGTGAAAATTATTGCGCTGCCCATATTCAAAATCGTTAATGTAGGCCGCTGAATGATTTATCCCACTTTCGAAACTGCGATGTAAGGAAGCGCTTTTCTTAGGCTTTGGTTTGGTTGAAAGGAGCTCCTCAATTTTTTGCTTAGGATCATATTTCATCGGCTGGTTTCGGTCCTCTTCATCCAATAGATTGGCATTTCCCCTTAGATATTTCGCGTGAACTTGCCTCAGCACACGTTTTTTCAAACCAAGTAATTCATTCTCTACACTTTTACGAGCCTCTTCTTCCTGCTTAATTCGCTCGTCTCGTTTCCTACGAAAAGAAACTGAGATTTCTGTGATTTTCATTGCTTACGCTTGGAGAATTTTATTCTGCTGGACCAGTTTCCGGTGCTTTTCTTTATCGGCTGCTCTCGCAGCCAAGAGCCGCTCGAGTTGTGTATCAAATTCTGTCTGGTGGCTTTCCTGAGGTTGTTGTATGGGCTCACTTCTTTCCACCGCAGATTGCGGGCCAGCAGAAACTATCAGAAGAAAATGATCATTCAAAGGGACAATGGAATGTGCTACTCTTCTGTAAGTACAGAGTTCCCTGATAGACGGACATAGGTTTGTAGTTCTTGAGGAAGGAATTGTCTTTTTGAAGACTTCGTAAGAGACTACCGGATTTTATTTACGTGAGTACAATATAAATAATGAGTTACGTATTGAGAGAAAGTGGTTGAACCAAACTAAACGTCTTATTATTATGATGATGAAATTGTAAACAAAGAGCTAGATCTCTCGAAGGAGATAGAGTAGAAATTACGAATAGAAACCAGTATAGCTTGAGATAATCGCAGAAATGAACAGAGCAGGCACTATCTTCAAGAAATTTGAAACAAGGTTCGATCATCGAGTTCAAAATAGTGATAATTGCTGCTTGGGCCAACAGAATGAGTTACCCATTAATCTCCTTGCTGTTTTCGAAAAGTAGAAACTCCTTTTTTTTTTATTGCTAAATAATCTAAATAAATTGCATTAGAGAAATAAATAAATTTTACGTGATTCAGAAGATTTAATAGGAAAACCATTCTCAGAAATGTTTCGAGAAAACTTTGAGATCCTCAAGGATGGGGTCCCTGAATCAATCGCGAACGTTGTGAACAGTAATATTGAATAAATCAACCGTCATAACTGTGTTGTTACTCCAGTGAGGAAGAGAGAAGTCATCGAAACCACCGATCGGCTCCGCGATCTAAAATCCTATTTGTTGCATCACGAAGCGCTCCCTAACATACACACAGACCCTTTCAATCCAGCAATCCTGTTCAAACGCTCTCTCGGAGGAACCTCACAAGACCCAGCTAATCGAGGGACTCAAAGTGGTATGAGTCACTCTGCGTCACAAATTCAACTCCAAAGGAGAATGGCCATAAAGCCACTTAATTTAACCCACACATCCAACCCGGGAAACAAAGCAAGAACAGATTCCGTTCTCAGAGGAAGAGGCGAGTCTTCTGCTGAAAAACCAAATTGGTTTTCTAAAATCTCTCAGGATTTGTCTCCTGAAAAAACCGCCTCCCGTCTTCCATCTTTAAAGCAAAGTCCAGTAAAACACAATAACAACGATCAATCAAAGGAACTTCTAAAGAAGACTTTACAAAGAAACACTTCACTTCCGAATTTTGGCAGTGGTATCGTAACTCGAGTAAGAGGTAACAAGGAGGACGACGATGAGGATATGCTGAATCTGCAGAGTTCGCTGGTATCGATTTTTAAAGTAAAAGACGATGAGACGAAGAAGAAAAAGAAAAAAGCGAAATTAAATAAGCGGAACAGCAGAAGAGGTTCGATGATACCGGGAATCGATCGTAAGAATTTGTCATGTGAAGTTGTTTTTACATGACTTGTCGTATAGAGACGATATATGAAGATGTAGATGGCGTCGGGCTCGGGCCGTTGTTGAAGAAAATAGATACGTATCTATGGAAAGAGGCCAATACGCAGTTCGTGCAGAATTTGGAGTCGCAACATGTTCCCGAAATTGAGCGCATACTTGAAAAATATACCAGCGTAACATGAATTAATTATGCTTTTTCACTGTTATGATATGTATTAGGGGCGGGATCCGAATGAATTTCATTGGGAGATTGATCCTGATCTGGTGAAAATACGAGAGGAGAATATTTTAGCCTATTATACGTACAAACACAAATTGTTTAAGAGTTTGAACAAGAAGAAACCCAGCTCAATTCAACAAAAATATTGATTGGAAAGTGCTCTAATAGCAAGACTTAAGCAAAGTTAGATATTAAAATGAAGGATTTATTTATGATGAGTTTACTTTTTTGGGTGTATAAAAATTTTTTTGGCCCTGCAAATACTTGTGTATTGCGTTCTTGTTGACAGTGCGCTCAACAATATTCAAGTCATCATCCGATTATTTGCAGGATTTAACTCGCTTGAGACAGATTTATAAGCAAAGATAAATTTGTCATTTCAGATAAGACAGGTCGAGACCAATATTACAGGCCATTTTTAGATTGAATTATAGGAAATTCGAGCTGAGGATTTAAAAGGAAGTCCTATCAAAGTGAATCAACTCCATTAAAATTAGCAATTATGTAACTCTGAAAATTTAAATTGCTAACTCTGAACTTGGAAAAACCTGGATGAATTTCAGCATCAGAGAGAAAATTCGATGCGAGGGTAGTTTTTCTTATGTTTCAAGGTTTCTAGTCTTTTAACGCTATATCGAGAGAGAGCTCAATTATCGAAATAAACAACTATTTAACGCTATCATACTCTAACGGTCAGAATCCCGACAAAATTTAGCAGAAATTATCTCAAATGAGCTGAGGAACTCACGCTCTACCAAGCTCAACTCTACCGACAACACCTCAGTCTTATCAGCCTCTCTGCTCGTTTCCAGGCCAACGCACTCTCCTTTCTTATAACATTAACGATAAATTTCGAGAAAATACCTCACAACCATATTTATCGAAGAAATCCACCAACGACTCTTTTTGAATATTCCTCATATAAAAATCACTCAACAAATTTATCCTCTCAGCCTCTATTGGTAACATTCGCTTGAGAGGCCTTACTTCATCTGAATTTCTGAGCTAACACATCCAAAAGCAATACAATGAGATAAATATCCGTTAACGAGCCTTCACTTTCATATTTCTCAGTACTATTTGCTTCTTCTGCCCACTTTTCTCGTTCCCAGGGACAGAACCCACCAGTCAAAGCGCGTTTCTAGCCTCCAGACGTCTTGTTCCAAATTAATTACATGGCATTTTACTTCTCATAGCCTTTGTAATTGCTCATAACTTCGTGCGCATGCCAGTTTAATCCTCATATACTTGCCGATTTCCATACAATATATTTCTTTCTGTCTGTCACTTTCCACTTTTTGTTAGTCATGAAAAGAACAAATCAACAAATTTTCTAAGAAAATACTTAAGTCGCTTCGAACAATTTATAATTAAATAAATCGTTCTGTGAATTGCGAAATACAATTCATTTGCACATGTCCAAACCAGAAAAATCGTTTTTTGAGGTATATCACCTTCCCCTACATCTCCTAACCTCACTTTATTTCTCAGCCTCATTTCCAGAAGCTCACCGAACTAGTCGCGATTAAAGATCCGAAAGAATTTCTTCGCAGCTTTGTCGATCTTCTAAAAGATGTCAAAATCAGTAAAATCCCAGATTCCTGGCTTGTCGAGATCTTCGATCGCATCAACACCCTCCTTGAGGAAACAACAAAAGAATACAAGCAACTGTTACGAGAAAAGCCACTTCTAGATGAACCCATCTCGAAACGTATCTCAGACATCGAAGAGCTCTACCTTCTTTATTTTAAGATTACTGACGCGACTACCAAATACACTGGCTACTCTGGCATTCTCGCAAAGGTCGTGTCTCTCAACTCCCTCGCGCAGATCGTTAACGTCAGCACTAATTTCACTATTCTAGCAAAAGCACTGCGATTAATGTCGTTAGTCCCGCTGACCGAATCATCAATATACAGCTCTAAGTTCCATGAGCTGCTTCCACAATTCGTACTTGATCTTTCGCATTTATGTCACCATATAAACCTCTACAACGAGCTCGGGTTCAAGCTAATTGACTATTTCCACGACGATGAGAAATATGAGGAGTATGTGACGCATTTGCCAACGAAACCGGAGATCGAGCGGATTAAATCGTATAAAGCATCGCTTAGATTCGAGTTCTTTTTGAAAGACGCAAAACGAGAGGAAAAAAGCGGAAACTATGTGATTAGCATCGATTACCTCGTTGAAAGGTACCCGAATATGACACCGTTTTGGATCGCGAAGCGCCTCGTCGAAGAAAACGCTTTGCCGCTGAAAGAAGACAGCGCGATATTCGCTGCTCTCATCCAAAGAGTGAGAATCTCGCTTGCGCTGCCGAACTACTCAACGAGACTGGCTGTAGGTCAGACGTTGATATACGCTCAAGCATGTTATTGTAATGAGAAATTTTCCTTAATGACTTAATGATCGTTCTTCCATAGGGACTTTTCAATGTGCATTGAAGGCAATGCTTCAGTTCTCAAGGCTTGAGAGTCTGTTCACATACACTCAAGGGTTCCAAAGTCAGGTCAGTCAGGCCATCGAGCTCTTCAATTTAAAATTAGCACCTGAGGTGCACACCAGCGTCGTTGAATACTTCCGCATCATCGTCAAATCAGACACTCTGGCGCTGTCGAAAATTTATTTCGTTGCAGAATTAGACCAGAATGCTACTCTTTTCAGAACTTTTAAGGACAGTACTTCTCCTTTCGTCGACGTCGAAGGCAATCTGCATGCAAAAAGCTTGATTTTGTGTCCTGAAACCGTGCTAAGGTCTAACATCGCGCTCAAATTCCTGGAATTTATTGATTTGTTCATTCGCAATTTCTTCTACGATGACCGCAAAGGCATCCTTCCAGAGCTAGCCAGCATCTCAAGCATCGTAACCCCAGTGCTTAACACTCTAAAGCCTTTCCCAGAGTTCCAGATCTTCGATAACGACGTTATCGAAGAAGCAACTGGGATTATCAGGCTGCTCATCAACGATAAAGACCTCATCCGAGAGCACAACATAATCGAAACGCTTATCGAGTCCTGCGAGTTTCATTTCCGACAGCTTGAAGACCAGACGAAGATTTACCATTTTAATGAGAAAGGCGAGAAGCTGCAATTAGAGCAGGAAAAGTATGTAAAAATCGTCTCGAGCCTCGCTGAAGCGCTCTCGACACCCTTCATCCGATACTTCTCAACACGTGTTGAAATGACACCAACTCTCGCGCGTAAAATCGCAGAAAGCAAAGTAATCAACCTCGCGAAGAGCCTCATCGAGAAGGGAATCGCCGTGAAGCCCAACTCCCAGCTTTTCTTAGCGATAATTAAGCTTGTAGCAGAATTAGCGGGAGAAAGCCCGACGCTGATCTCTCGATTCCTTGATAATGGGATATATGAGGCGATTCTCAAGCAGATTCATGAGGGCCTGCCTCAACATGACACCGCTTTTGAGATTTTCGGGCTGATTTCGAATTTTTGTATCAATCAGAAATGCACAGAAATCGAGCGGAAGTACCAAACGCTGGAAAAAATATTCGCTTATTTCACAAATCCAGCTAACGAAAAGATTATCGAGCGCTGGTCGGCTCTCAACAGAGAATACTACTCAAAAACTGTGATAAGGAGCTGGATCGGATTCTTTTTCATGGCGAGGGAAACGTCCCATATTTTCAAGAATTCGACACCTCATCGCGATATTATCACCGATAATCTCAACGCGATCTCACTCGCGCTGCTGGAACAGCAAAATAAGAGCGTCTCGAGGCTAGCGCGAATGCAGGAGTTGTACCCTGCGATCGAAAAAGAGGCTAAAATCAAGGAAGAATACGAAAAAATTCAAAAGGAGGTACTTTTCCAGTACCAAGCAGTGCACAATTTCACGACGTATATTTCAAAACTCTTCAGAGAGAACGCTCGAATCAAAAGCATTCTCTTCAGCAAGGGCTACTTGGACACTTTCCTGAGCCTGGTGACCTATCAGCAGATGTTCGCAGTTGATTTTGGAGGGAACGACGCTTGGGTAAATCCTCTCGTGAGGGCAATTAGCACTGAGGCTGGTGGACCTGAAGATACTATGAGCGATGTGGGGAAGTTACTCACAGAAAACGTGAAAAAACTCGAGGAAATCATCGACGGGAAATTCAGCGAGTTAAGAGATTTCTCCAAGCTTGTAAGCGATGAATTTGTTTACGCGATTGGCGAGAAGGGACTTTTCCGAGCGCTGGTCACGACGCAAAGCTGCAAAAACGACCTCAATAAAATCTTTGACTTGTTCTATTACTTATCAAGGATGCAAGGACTTCTCGTGCTTTTCCAAGAAGTGAAACCTGAGTCGCTCAAAGACCTCAGCAAATATGCAGAGATCCTCAACGTCTTTCTTGGTCAGGCTGCAAGGGAGCGCGCGTATCGCTTCAAGCAAAAAGCAGCGGGTCTCCTCAACGCGAAGGTAGAAGAAAACAAAAAAGCCGTCGACGAGCTCACGGCATTGTTCACAACCGAGCATCATTGTTTCTACAACATCATTGGCATCGAAGAAACGGTTAATATAATCCTTTCAGCCAGCGCCTCGATAAAGAATATCAGCCCAGATGCCATTCCCTCTCCCGCCTACGCGGTTCTAACGACGTCTTTGCTGAGAAACCTGCATTCTGATATCATCGCTGAAGGAAAGGAGCAACAATTGAATAAAATCATGGAGGGTTTCTTTTATTTCGATGCGATTTTCAGAACGTGTCCAAATTTCGGAAAGCTCATCGAGCATGTTAGACACCCAGTTTTCGTAATTCAGTTCTATCAGGAAGGCGGTGTTGAACTTCTGTTCAAGTTCCTAAAGGCCACTTTGGATTTCTTCGAAAAAGAGAGACATGCTAATTACGAAAGCGATGAGTCAGTCGGAGCACACTTTATCCGAGTAGGCTACAACTACATTCTCAAGTCCCTGCAGTTCGCGCTTGAAAAGTTCTTTTTCAATCCAATTGACTATAAATTCTCCGCATTAATCAACGAGAAGAAAGTCAAGGGCCTCGAGCTCTGCGAATTCAGCAATCAGGTCTGGAAGGATGAAATGCACGCGCTTTGGCAGATCATCAGGGCATTAGATACTATCCCTCGCTTTGTTTTCGAGAGTGAGAAGGTAGCAAACGAAGGCGAGAAGAAGGAGAGCAAATGGCTCGAGGTCAAAAAGAGCCTTGAGAATATCGTGAGGAAATCGTTTGAGCTCATTATCAAAGGGCTTTTCAAACAATTGATCGCGACGAAGGATAAAGAAGTCGCTAGTAGTAAGAAAGGCATTAGCGACGTGCATGAGAAGGTCATGAAGGACCTCATGGACATGGGCGTGACGAAAGAACTAGCTGAAATGGCAGTGATGAAAGCCGCGCATCCAAACGTCGGAGCGGCGTTGGACTGGATCAGCGAGCACCCAGAAGCGGAAATCATGCTGCTAGAAAACCAGGGCAAATCAGAGAATCAAAGCCATGAGCTCGGCGCTGACTTACAAAGCAATAATTTAAATAAACTGACAAATGACGACTATAAGAAAGAAATGATGAAATTCGTCGAGGAGCTTGATCATTTCTTCCTCAAGAGTCTATTCTCCAGCTTCGACAAATTCCGGGACCTTGCGACGAAAATCAGCATCAAATCCCTCAAGCTCCATGAAGAATGCGCGGTCAAGAACTACCCAATGGAGTTTTCCCTCACAACCGCAAAGATGTTTCGACAATACCTCAATGAGTTCTTCAAAAACACGAAGTTTATCACGAATTTCAAGGTTTCGAAATCTATCGATAAAGACGTCGGAAACGACATTATCAAATCGTTGAAATTCTGCAAACAAGGCTTCCTTGATAAACTACGCGGCCTGGAGACAGTCTACGTTTGGTTTTATAAAACCTATAAATACCTCCCCAACTTCGATGCGAATATATTAAAATCACCGTTCCTGCATGAATCGCTGGTGTTTTTCGAGCATCTCCTCAGCAACTTGGACGAACTGGACTCTGCGACCGAAAAGGAAAAGAAAGAAGCAACAGCGATCCTGAGAAACGTGTTCCAAAAGCATATCAAGATTTGTTTGAATATCATCCTTTGGCGAGGACCTGACTTGAGGAAATTAGAGGATAGCAAGAAGATGGACTTGTCTCGTGATGAAGAGCGTAAGACCGGAAGTCATTCAGCAACGAAGCTAGGCGGGGACTCCGCAACTAAACTAGGAGACACTTCAGCTACCTCAGCTACTAAGCTAGGGGATACCTCAGCTACTAAGCTAGGGGATACCTCAGCTACGAGGTTAAGAGCGAGCTTCGAGAGCAAATACGCGAAGAAATCAGTGTTTGAGTTGGTGATTTCGCTCTTGCAGCACGCGAATAAAACAACAACGAAGTACAAAGAACAGATCGTTTTCAATTTCAAGTCGCTGATCAGCTTCCTGGAGATTCTGTCCAGCATGGTGAAAGAAAGCTCTGAGAACGTGAAGTTCATGCTGCAGAAGAAGATCGTGAGCGAACTCATGAAAATTAGATTGAATGACGCCTTGTCAGAAGAGCTCTCGGCGCACATTGGAAAGATTATGATGGAAATGATCCTCTATGCGATGGAAGACCCAATGGTGAAGGCTTGCACCATCGAAAATGAGCTCAAGCACTTGTTTTCAGGGATAAAGCAGCCGAATGAGCTCACCATTGCGAAATTTGTGAATATTACCAAGGACCTCCAAAGCCATAACCCCAAAATCTTCAGCGATGTTGTTCAGATCTTGTGTTTATCCTATGTTCAAAAGCCCCAGCCGAGAACAAAGCCAACTGAGAAAGAAAAGCAGCCTGAGATGAAAAACGATGACGCGATCACCAGTTTGATGCAGAAGTTTTATAAAACCTCTCAAGCGAATCAAGCTACTGAGGAAAAGAAGGATGCTGCATTGGGAGTTAAAAAACTCGATAAAATTCAAACGGAAAAGAACGCAATCAATGAAACCTTCATTAAGATGAGGTCAGACATCGATTTTACTAAATACCACTGCCTTTCCTTATTTAAGAACCGCTCGAGAATCTCCCTCGAGCCTGGGAACAAAGAAAAGGAGTCCGCTACACACCCTCAGAATTTCGAGGTTTCTTCCTTGATTAACACAGCACTCAGCTCGATTCTTGATAATATCGCGCTCTCTGTGATCGAGGAACTTGAGCACGTTAGTCCTCCAGAGGAGAAGCCAGAATCAGCCACTTCGGAGCCCATCTTCGATTTCACTGATTTGCTCAACACGCTCTTGATCCTAGCTAACTCCTATCCAGTCCTGATTCCCTTTATCGTCAACTATGACCTTTCCAAGCATTTTAATGAAAAACCAGCGTTCAAATCTACAATTCTCAACGAGTACAAGGAAAGAAAGAGCGGACATGATTTCCTTTCGTTTTATACGGTAGTATTGAACTACGTTTCCGTTGGGAAGCTCGAACATTTCTTGACAGGGCTGCTTCTTTGCAAGAATCCTTACGCGCTGAATGAGGTGGGAGAACCTGTGACCTATGATAACGTGATAAGGCAAAAAGTTATCGCCGAGTTGAAAAGCGTGTTAAAAGTGCAGGTTCAGCAGAAAGCCATCTTCAATGAGGCTCATTCCGCGAGAAAGCTATGCGCGGTAAGCTGCTTATTGATCCCATTGCTGGCGCAACCGAAGGGCCTGTCGATTATCCTCGGGAAAAGCTCTGAGAAGACCTCTGGGCCGTCATTCATTAAAATTTACTCGGAGCTTATCAAAAAATTCGATATTAAACGCTATTACAAGCTCGAAGAAATGCTTCCTTTCATCTTGAAGCCGTTCTCTATTTTATTGCAATACTCGAATTACCTCATCAAGAACGGGCTCGAGCTTGAAAAACTCAAGGAATTGCCACCTAATATCTTTTTGGATGATAAACCACAACAAGTGCGAAGAGATGACCCATCAAGGCTAGCAGATGCAGTGCCTCGAGGCGACCTTGGGTACCAGGGGGAAATTTTTCAACAAGGCCGTGCAGGAGGAGGATTATTGGGCAATAGCGAGCGGCCTGATCCGTTTGGAGCAGGCAGAAGACTCCTCCGAGAGCCGAATCTCGGCAATCCAGGAGAGTTGATGGGAGGAGGACTAGGCACAGATAACTTGAGACCGCGAGTATTCGACGTGGATGTTTCTTCTGACGAAGACGATCTCCCTCGTCCTTCGAACTTCGCAGATATCCTCCAAGGCGCGGGGGATGATGGAGAAGGCTTGGAGATCGTTCAGCAAGATGATCTCGACATCGTTGAAGAACCTCAGATTGGAGAGCCTCATGAAGAAGAGCATAAGATGGATGAAATAGTCGAAAATGATAGAGTGCAATCCAATCCTGTAGCACTTGAAGACGATGACGACATCGATGATGAAGAATTGGATGACGAGGACGACGAAGAGGAGGATGATGAAGACGAGGGCGATAATTTGCTGCAATATATCTACGAAAGTCCAGGTCTTGGAGCTTCTTTGAATGAAAGCTTGCCAAGGAACCTCCCTTCCAGCCATTTCGAAAGGAGGCTGTATAGTGACGCGCTTTTGATTAAAATGTCTGCGGTTATTTACGAAAGCGGGATCAAAGACTCCAAGCTAGCTCAGGTTTACGCTGAGCTGACTCACCTTGCTGAGAAAATCCCTTCAACATTCGCTGAGGAAGACGCTGAGGGCAAAGGAGGCGACAAAGATAAAGTTTTAGACCGTATCTCGAATAAAGTGATATCACTCCGCACGAGCTCGGCCTCGCGGTATAACTCTACGGGAATAGGCGGCATGCGAGGAGGAATGGAGCGAAGCGGAGGATTGTATGCGGGTGATAGGAGTGAAAGTGAGATCCTGCGTCGGGCGTGGCAAGTGCAAGAGGAAGTAGCGCAGTTGGAAAGAGCGCGCCAGCAGCTTAGCCGAGGAGGTCCTTCGTATGTTTCGTCGTATTTGGCAGGCAGAGGAGCAGAAGACACTACAGCGAGCACGAGACCGCAAATAGGTGAGTTAGATTCTTATCTGGCGCATACTTTGCTGAATGTGCTGGAGAGAGAAAATGGCAATGCTGAAGATGAAAATGAGAATTTATTCGCTGAGCAAGGAGAGGAAGAGGAAGCGAAAGGCGAGGAGCCGCAAGCTCAAACTCTACCGCAGTCAACTGAATCAACAGCAGAATTTAGAACGGCCTTGATGACGAATCTGAACCCTCTGACTCAGCCGCTTCTTATGTCGAATAGCCCTGGACTTTCGTCAATTCAGCGACCGAATCCGCTTGTTTCAGCTGAAAATCAGTCACCGACAGGGCAAAGCCAGCCACAGTCGTCAGTGTCTCAGAGCCGACGAATCGTACTGCATTCTCCTCAGTTGCAGTCACCAGAGCTGCTTTCCCCTGAGCCGATCTCTCCTGGTCTGTTACCAAGGTCTCTCGAAGAGCAGCCTCAGCAACAATCGCAAGAGCAGCCTGTACAACAGCAAGAGCAACCACAGCAGCAAGGCCAAGAACAACCTGTCCAGCAGCCGGAGCAACTAGCTGTTTCTCAATCTAACTCGAATCAGAACAACGTGAACCAAATCATCGAGCCTGCTGGCCCACAAGCGGGTATTAGATACGAAGACTTTGGTTTAACCGCAGAGTTTTTATCGTCTCAAAGCATAGACCCTTCAATCTTCGAATTTCTCGACGAAGAAAGCAAACTCGAGCTGCTTATGCCTTTTATCTCACAGCCTCAGTCTCAGGCACAGCAACCCCAGGCTCTCTCTCAGTCGCAGCCACAAGCCCAATTGCAACAGCCAGTTCTAGGCTCAGAGGCACTTCCACAGTCAAATCAACATGAATCGCAACCAAACCAACAAGAATCGCAGCAGAATCAACAACCTGAAGCTGATATCCAGCAGCAGCCACAAGACCAAGCGGCAGGATCACAACCCCAAGAACAGCAGCAGCAACAGCAACAGCCCCAGGCTCAGGAGAACCAACAACAACTGCCCCAGGCTCAGGAAAACCAACAAAAACAGCCTCAAGCCCAGGAGAATCAACAAGCGCAGCCTGAAGCGAACCAGCAGCCACAAGCCAACCAACAGCCTCAAAACAACGAACCTCCAGCCTTGGATCAAGAGGTCCTTGATAGTCTTCCTGAGAACATCAGGCAGGAAGTTCTCCAGCAACAAGCACAGCTTCTTTTAGGAGAACAGCCTCGAGTCGAACCTGCTAGCCAAGGACCAGCTGACACTGACCCTGCGACGTTCCTGGCCACACTACCTCCAGAGCTCCGGGCTGAGATCTTGCTGACAGCCGGACCGCAGTTCCTCGACCAGCTTCCATCTGAAATCGCCGCTGAAGCAGAAATGCTTCGAGACCGCACGATGAACCGCCGATTTGAGCTTCATGACGCCGAAGAAGACGATTACTCAGAAGAACCACCAATCTTCTCGTATCACCGCAGAGACCCTTTCAGTTCCCAGTCCAGCCGACCGATTCCAGAAAGAGACTTTTACAAAATGATGAAATTGGCAGGTGATCCGAACGCGCAGAGCAAAAACCTCAAGAAAGATACAGCAGAAAAGCTCTTCAAAGCCGATGATAAACTCATTGAAAGTTTACTCACGCTTCTTTACCTCGAGCAATACACATTCAATAAATTCCCATTCAATTTGCTCAAGGCGCTGTGCGACCAACCTGAAAATGAGTTCAAGATCTTAGAAACTCTGCTTTTCTTGCTGAAATGCTCGGAAATCGATAAAGAGCTCGAGAAAATTTGGGAAAAAGAGCCCACTGACGAAACGAGGTTCCCTCCACAAGTCATCTATGAAAAGACAAGGCTACTGAAGAATAAAGATTTAGTACATGGCGCCGTGAGTACGAAAGTGCTGACGTTGATCTCGATCATCAGCAATCGACCAAATAACGACTTCTTCTTACGAGACCTCGATAACGAAGAGGAAGAGGAGGAGGAAAAGAAAATGAGTGAAACCAAAATGCCTTCGCTGTCAATCACTAAAAGCGAGAGCTTGAAATCCATCGGACACTACAAGGATCTCATGACAATGACCCTAGATCATCCGCTTCAAGAACTGCTGAATCTAAGCAGAAACAGCGTGATCTCCAACAGCGTCGAGAATATGGAGCTGCTTATCACGATCATCGAGACGATCACGCGTAACCCTCGGATGCTGGTACGAGTTGAAGAAGAAAGCGTGCAGGAAGAGGATAAAGGTGGCAAGAAAAAGCCTGCGGAAAAACGGGTGAAAGAGATTGTTTGTAGAGTCAAGCTTACCGTTCAAAGCGTCAAGGCGATATGCTCGCTGCTCTCTTGCGACGCATTGAAGGAGGTTTATATGAGCAGCTTGTCAAGGATCATTCTAACGTTCAGCCGCGATAAAGAAAACCTTGAGAAGTTCATCAATGAGTTGAAAAACCTCATGTTTGATATCTCGAAGAACGCCAATAAAATCATCGAGGAAAAGAAAGATTTCTTTAAGCGCATCGCCTCGAGGTCTCGAAAACTGTCGGATGAAGTCACAGATGTAGCGATTGCAGCCTCGTTGTACAAGAGCATCCAGCAGCTGAAACATGAGAACGTTTTCCTCAGAATTTCTAAGATTATAAAGAAATTATATGAAGCTGCTACTGACGAAATCAAATGGCGCTTGTCACTACGCAAGGATGAACCAGCGAAGAAACCTGCGGCTGAAGGGGATAAGCAAGCGCATCCTGAAGAGGAGGAGAAGAAGGACCCTGAAAGAGCGGCTGAAGAGCTGAAGCTTACGCAGGCGAAAGAAGGAATCGTATCGAATTTGAATACGATCATCATGGATGAGAATCTAACGAAGCTTTGGATAAACTTAACTGAGTTTTTGAACCAAACGCATGACTACTTCCCTCACGATTTCGACATTAATAACGCTGTGGGTGCGAGGGTCCGACCGATAATTGAAAGCTTTTTCATAATTCATAAGATTTTGCATGATGAGCTCGGCGAGAAGGACGACACGAAGAACGACGGGCCGAGAAAAGTGTCGATTTCGCAGTTGGTGGACGAATCGCCGGAGCACCCAGTGCTTGATAAGAGCTATTCGACGATAAAGAAATACAAGCTTGATCCTGAGCAGATGTTCCATTTCATGTGCGATCGCAATCGACGAGTGCTGAATACGATGGTGAAGCAGAATCCCGAGTTGTTGAATGATTCGTTCAGCATTATTGCGCTGAAATTACCGAAGGTGTTTGATTTTGAGATCAGGAGAACGTACTTTAGAAACGAGCTTGCAAAGGAAAAGAAACAAGGAGGAATAAGTAAATATATCGAGTTTACGCGCTTTTATGAATGTGATCATTTTTTCTTTAGAGATCAGAGTGAAGAGAAACGCGATCTTCGATGAATCTTTCCTCCGTCTTAACCAGAGGACGATAGAAGACTGGAAACGGAAATTGACGATTGAATTCTCAGGTGAAGAGGGAGTTGATGCAGGTTTGCTTATATTGTTAAAGGATTTATTATTAAATTTACTCTTTATTCAGGTGGTTTGTCAAGAGAATGGTTCCTAGAGTTGTCCCGTGCGATGTTTAACCCTCAATACGCGCTTTTCATCCCCAACACCAGCGGAAACACTTTCCAGCCGAACCCTCATTCTTA
>ENA-UOUE01000449-UOUE01000449.1-compost-metagenome-genome-assembly--contig:-NODE-449-length-33138-cov-13.846798_pt1 | contig 33138 bp, 20 predicted proteins | sample MGYA00238146_ERZ747223 | MGnify/ENA primary metagenome ERZ747223 (study PRJEB28781, sample SAMN06268865) | compost metagenome | isolation source: single cell | place: USA: California, Emeryville, Joint...
AAAGAATTGCCTGTTCTCTACTTAAGAATCACAAAAATTTATTTCTATTTGTATTTCTCAACAATGTTTTGTATATACTGACGATAGTTTTCATCCTCCGTTTGAACTACAGAACCCCCACCACTGTCCCTTCTTATCGTATTAGTGACTCCATACTTCTCTTGCAACCTACGAATCAGATGTTCTTGGCTCGTATAACTAGGTTCATCACTCTGAACCGCTTTCACTGGGCTTCTCTCCTGATATTTTCTCACAATATCAAATGCATTTGGCAAATTCTGAGTTGCCTTTTTCTCATGAAGCAACTGCAGGATTTTCTCATTTGCTCTTTTCAACTTCTCCTTCAATTTTTGGTTCTTTTTGGCCATTACCTCATCTTTTGGTCCCGAACTCTGCGCTTGGTATCCAGTCCTTTGAGGGGCATATTCACTGAACCTTTCTCTCTCCACAGGCCTTGTCGCCGCGAAATTTTGCGCGTTTTTAATCGCATTTTGCAGCTCTGTGTCCAGCCGCTGGTTATCTGCTTTCAAGATTTGGATTTGCTCTTCCAGGAACGCAATTTTTTTCTGATCGATTTGTTTTTCGCTTTCCGCCTGAATATATTTCCCCTGCAGAACCATCAGCTCTTGCTCATAGTGGTTCTTTTGCGAGAGCATGTTAGATTCGAGCTCAAATATCCTGTTTTTAAGTTGGTCGTTTTCTTTCTGGAGAGACACCGCTCGTCGCTCCTCTCCAGCGGTGACGGAAGGTCTCATGAGTGCCTCGGGGACCGCTCTTCTCTGGGTTGATGACAAACGAGGTTCCTCCACATGGCGCTGTAGCTCCTCGATTTGCCTTGTTTTCTGCTCATTATCTCGCTGTAAGCGTTGAAATTCCTAAGAACATGGTTAATACCGTCAGCACCTGGGCTAGCTCATTACTGTTGTTATTTTTTTCAACTCCTGCTCTTGGATAAGAATATTTTTATTCAGTCTATTCGTTTCAGAATCCTTTTCCTCGGTTCTTTTAACTAACTCATCAAATCTAGCGTAAGCCTCTTGTTTCTCGGCCCGTTCAGCCTCGATTTGCTTTGTGAATTTCAGCAAAATCTCGTGCTTTTCCTCTCTAAATCGATCTCTCTGTCTTGTTACCTCATTGAGCTCTCTTTCCGTTTTTTCGTACCTTGGCAAAGGTTAAGAGAAGATGTCATATGCGACTGATACTTGAGTCTCAAGTCCTCATATAGCTTTCGGTAGCTTCGGTCACCAGAATGTAGATTGCCTTCTTCTACTTGCTTTTGGAGGCTATCTATTTCAACCATCAGGTCATTTAACTCTTGCTGATGTCTGGATTTGAGGGTTTTGATGTCCGATTCAGCTTCAAGACGAATCGATTCATATTTCGCGTTAAGCAGGTCGATTTGGCGTTTATGGTCGTAAATTACGTCCTTTAATTTTTCGATTTCCTGGTCTTTTGATTCAAGCGCGAGCTTGAAAGGTTGCTCCATTTCGTGAAGGATTTTGATTCTTTCAGCAGCTGGATCTTGCTTAGAGTATGTGTAGTTCCTCAGCTCTTCGATCTCTTTTTTCTTATCCTCGAGTTCGTTACGAAAGTCTCTGATAGCGTTTTCATGGACCTTCTCAAGCTGATTTTTTTCAGTTGTGAGCATTGAGTTTTTATAAAGGAGAGTCTCGTTCTCCTTTCTGACGCGTTCGAATTGAACTTTGAAGTCTTCATGGATTTTCTTAATAGTATCATAGTCATCTTATTGCTAATTAGCCAGGATATATCAAGGTGCTATAGAGTTACTCATAGTGCGATCAAGGAGCCGTTTTGTTGATTGAAGAGCTTTCTTGAGCTCGTGGTTCTCTACGAGAAGACTGTCTTCCTTTGAGCTGTCCATCAGAGTTATTTAAAGTGGATTCGTTAGAATATTTGAGTTTCAAATTGTGAATAAATCTCATCTCATATAAATTAATTATCTGCTTGAGAATTTCATTTATCATCTTACTGCAATTTACAAAGCAACATTCTACTTTGAGAACGTCCCGTGGGGTGGATTCTCCTCGGAATGCTCGATTTTAATGGCCTTCCTTAACGGGAGTAAAAATTCAGCGGCTAATAATTTTACAGTTACATTTATCATCATCATCCTACAAATGTGATAAGTACGTTTCACAAATAAATATCATAGAGGTCGTAGCAGAAGCTATTTATGTCCTTTCCTGCAAGCAACCTCTCCAGTTCCTGTGGGGTAAATGGAGAAATAACCTGTATTCGATTAAATTTAGAGTAAATAAGGCAATCATAAAAACAACGCCGATAGTTGGAGAATTTAGTAATTTTTGAAAATCAGTTTTAAATTAGTCATTCCAATAGAAAATGTTTCGGGCAATTCCAGTTGCAAACAAAATATTAGACAAGCGAGAGCATGAAAGACGCAAGCAGCTCCACGAAAAAAAGCTGCGTGAAATCAAATGCTCCGTTGACCAAGAACGACCCGCGACTTTTGGCGTCTTAAGAAACAATAAAAAAAGACAGCAGCTCAAAGAGGACCGAATCATTGAAATTGAACGAGAAAACAGAATTCTCTTGGACAAGCTCACCAATATCATGAAAGACAAGAATCCTAGCAGCACACAGAGAGATTTTCGAGTCAGGAGTCTCAATAAAGATTTCCGCAAGAGACAGCTCATGCAGATCTCGATCGAAAACCAATATATTTTAAAACGAATCCAAGAGCAAAAGTCCAGCTATGATCGCCACTCCTGGGTAGAGAGTCACAAGCAATCAGAAGGCTATCTGAAGAATATTTCTCAGTATCCCTTCCAGCTTCATTCGTCCACTAATCAGTCACTACATCCTGAAGGCACGAACCTTAGAGGAAGCCTTGAGGTAAAATATATGGTTTGTACACGTTAAATTGATAAAACTTCGAAAAGATGGAGAACAGACCTCAAACCTTTGATAATTTAAAGAGAAATACGCCAAATACCCAGAGCCAGACGTTTTATGGAACGAAATTTTTTGAATCGAGCAAAGGATTTCGTAAATGACCATATTTTGACGGCGGTGCTAATTTATCATAAAAATGTTAGAGTCTCAGTCCGTGAAGAACCTTACTTCAGGTACTTTTTCGAATAAGGTTCAGGCAGAAGTACTACCACCAGTACAAACTGCGAAGACGATGCTATATCAATCGCAGAAACACATTGAGTTCAACGATTACAAAATTGAAATTTATGTGCAGAATAAGTAAAGCACATCATCTCAGTCCATGTGAACTAATTCTTTATTTCCTTCAAGATATTTCAAGATTGTGGCAATAAATCAGGACCGGGTGGAGGTTAAAATGTTTTCGTGCCCAGAAAAAGAAGGAGAAGCATTCCTTCAGAGATTTGAATATAACTATCCAGAGATCGTCGAGAGAATAAGATTTAAAGGGAACTTGATTCTCATCGATGAGACTTCCATTAAAAAGCAATCGTTTGGTAAATGAATGCTAGTAGAGAGACATCGATTTAATCGATTTGATTAAGTAGCAAAGGCAAAGTTGAAGAATTTCTCTATGAATGACGAAGACACGGAGCCAGTTGGTAATCGAACCATCAAAGAAGAGGAAGAAATGAAGGAGATGATCGATATGATCCAAGAGAATTCTCCCGGAAAGGCCCAAAAGAGTTCGTTCTCGAAAAGTCCTATTAAGAACCCGATTGAAAATACTGAAGACAACAGAATTCAGACGGAAGAAGGAGTTGAAGACAAAGAGCAAAAACCAACTAAGTTCGAGGTTGATGATAATAAAGTCGATATTCCTGAGGCGGATGATAGTCTCGATTATAAAGAATTCCAGCAACATGCTGATAAGCCGGAGCAGAAGCAAGAAGATCAGGAGATCAAAAATGAGAATGAGAACGAGAAGTTAGAGAATCAAGCAGAGGAACAGAACGTTGGCGAGGGCAATCAAGGTGGCGAGAGCAATCAGGGTGGTGAGCAGCCTGAAAAGGTCGAGAGTCACGAAAATTGAGCTAATTTTAAACAAAAGCTATACTTTGTGATAATTTTGGAGGCATTAATGTCTGATAACATTTATCGTATTCAAGATTATGACTAAATATTTCGGTAATATATTGAAAGATGCCTTTATTCACTAAAGATCACAAAAATTGTATTGATTTTGAATGGATAAATTGATTGAATGAAAGAGGAGAGGAAAATTTCGGATACATGTATTATTGTAGAATTTTCTCCGCTCAATAGCATTGAAAAATTTAATAGGTAAGCCAGAGTCAATTCATAAAGCTAGCAGAGAAACTGTTTTAATATCATAATTCTCAGTAGAAATATTTATTATCTAACTTAATTGCAAAGGAATGCTAGGTTTACTAGCAACTCAAAGTATATGCAAACAAACAGAAAAAATCTTTTTTCATTCAGAGTATAGTGATACGTCTAAATCAATTGAAACCTTATTTCAGCATAACATCTTTTAGAGTCTCTTTAAACTGAGGAACCCTTCTCCAGAAGGATCGCCAACATAGTTGATGGCCACTTTGGCCCTAGCTGGCAAGATGAGATAGTCAACGCCTGTCAATCCTATCAATATCACTCAGCAAATTCATTCATTCAAGTTCGTATACCTGTAATAGATTCTTTGTTCCTCATCTTCGGAATCTCAAATGATTTTTGCCTAATATATTTCCTAATTTAGCCAACGCCAATCATGCTAGCAGATTATTACGATTTTTCTGGTTGCCAGCTTGAAACAACGACTTCATCATTGACCAAAACCTTGATTCCAGGCTTCGTGTCCGTGAAGAATCCATAAGCGATCTTATCACGTGAAAAATTAGAACAAAGCACCACAGCCATCCTCAATACCTCATAAAGACCAGGCGCCACGGTAACGATGCAATCGACCCCTTTCTCCCACAGGAAGTTGTCTGGAAGAGTATTAGTCATTTGCATATCCCAAGGAACGAGTCCTCTGCTGCTAAGTTCCCCTACAATTAAAAGATTAACATGAATGTCTATCAAAAGATTTCAATTCTGTACCTGTCCTCCATGCCCATCTTGCAAGAATATTCTCCGTGCAGAGGCTCTCATTGATCAGGGCTTGGTCGCTTACAATGCTTCTAAGTTCTTCTTGCGTCGCCTTCTCATCTAGAGCTACTCTGAATTGCTTCGCAAATTTGCTCAGATCCTCCGCATCTAACAATTAGACAAAATTTTAGCACAAAGCAGCTCTCTAAAGAAAGTTATCAACTCGCTTTGGAGTCAAGCAATCTCACGACGTCTTCGATATTAGCTTTAAGAATCACGTCTCTTTGAAGTTCTTCAATTTGCTGCTTTATGTAGTTCAAACTTCCTACCCCAAGAATGAAAAACCGTAGCAAATTGTGGTATTTACCTTCATTAGCCTGTCTTTCATGTGCCTTAAGGGCCTTTTCGCTTGTAAGCTCAGCTTTCTCCGACAAGTTATGAATCGAAGACTCGAGCTTTGAGAGCGCGTTATTCATATCTGCAACGCTGGCTTTCTTCTTCAGGGCTGTGAGAACTTCTTCCTCATGCACCTTGATGAGCTGAGTGAAATCTTCTTTCATGTTGGAGAACTTTCGAGACACATCTGTGGAGAAGGTGTTCAAAGCCTCCTGAACTTCATTAAGATCGATCTTATTATCCAGCTGCTGCTGCAGTTTCGCCTCTAGAGCGGCAGTATCTGGCTTCGATCTTTGCATGTCGCTTATTTGGCCTCTGAGCTGATTGTACAACTCACCGACCCTTTGGACTTCCGCGTACAGCTCTTGCTTCAAGATATCAAGAGATTTCTTCACGTTTTTCGTTGTGTCTTCCAGGTGAGAGTCCCGCAATGTCTTCATCTCGTTGAATTTGTCCTCGATCTGCTGGAGTTCCGAATACAGCTCTTGCTGAAGCTCTTGAGCGAATTTCTTCGTTATTTTACTCGTTTCTTCTATTTGAGTGTCACTAGAAGCCTTTACCTTATTAATTTCCCCTTCAAGCTCCCTGATTTGCTCAGTGGCCTCCCTTTTCACTGCTTCCGCCACCTTCTTCACGTAGGTGCTTAATTCTTCATTCTGAGCGTCCTTTTGAAGCTTCAATTGATTGAGCTTCTCGTCAACTAACTTGCCTTCTTCAGCGAAATCCTTTTGCAGGGCTTCCACCGTCTTTTTGATATAAGCAGTGAAATCCTCGATCTGCTTCTTTCCGATCTTCTCGTCCAACGTCTTATAGATCTGATCGTTCAACTCGCGGACCTCTTGGTTGATATCTTCATAGAGTGATTGCGTCTGCGACGCTTTCTTGGTCAAATCGCTCTCGATTTCCCGAACTTGACCTACAATTTCCTCTTTGGTAATGGCGATTTCTTCGGAGACTTCCTCTCGTAGCTTAATCAACGAGCCATTCACCTGATCGATGTCAGGCTTGCGGTTCAGTATCTGCAAGATTCTATCGAATTCATCGATATCGATTTTCTTGTTCAGGCTCGCAGCGGTGACTTGTCTCACGTTTTCCAAATCGTTTTTCACCAACTCGAATACGCTTTCAAAGTCGGTTTTTATCTTCTGGAAATCGTTCTTTTGGCGAGCGATGGCATCGCTTGCCATCTCGAAATGTGTTTTATCGACCTTTTTGTTGAGGTCTTGCATTAACGCGTGCAAGTCTTCTTTTTTGAACGAGATACTATCGAGTCTCTTCGTCAGCTGGTCGATTCTGTGTTCAAGTTCCAAGGCATCAGTCTAAGAGGGAGAACAAGAAAGGGATTACACATTATGCGCTAAGTTAGAAAAAGATTACTTTATCGAGCTTTTGGCTCAAGACAGTGTCGACGTCAGCGCGATTAGCTTTTTTCTGGAGCGCATTAGCAACGCTCTGCTTGTTCGCCTTTCCTTCAAGAATTTCATTCAACTCGGCCGTGTTCAATCCGCTTCTGCTGTCAATAACAGCTTTTAGGTTAGCAATTTCTTTTTGAGTCGCAAGGCCATTCATTCTCGCTTCCAAGTTGTTCAATTTGTCGGTGAGAGATTTCGCGACGTCACTTAACTCCGAGCGCAGTTCAAGTGTGCCGGGTTTGTGTTGGATAAGGTCGCGGACTTCTTCGAAAGATGGTTTTGAACCAAGAGCGTATTGGAGTTCAGATCGCAGTGTGTAATCGCGTAATTGGATCTTGATCTCATCGGATGAGACCTTATTATTGACGCTAGTTCCTAACTCGGCAATGGTCTTGCTAAAATCGGCGATGTTGACCTTCGTCGAGAGGCCATTGGTGAGTTCAACCTTGCTGGCCTTGAGTAATGAGAATGAATCGTTAAAGGGCGATAGAAACAATAAAAGGAGTTACCTTGAGAGGGACTTGCTTTTCTAATTCTTTGAGGGTTTCGCCTTGCGCTCTTACAACGTCAGTGAGGGCTTTGAAGGTGATTCTAACCACGTCGTTGACGTCTTTCCATTCGGCTCCGTTCTGTTAAGAGTGGTTCAAGGAGGTTGGTAAGAGCAGGAAGAAGGATTGCGTTACTTGAAGGAGTTCTTCAACGATTGTGGGTGCATAAGGATCGATCTCTTTCTCAGAGTATCTTTTTCGGTAGGGCGAGGTGGTCGTTGTGGAGGCGCTGTAGTTATGGTGAGTATAATTGGAGTACTTGTCGTGAGACATTTTGGCGCAGAGATATTATAACTCTTAACAGTTTTCAATTAAGTAATATATTGCTGAGTGCTATTTAAATAATGAGTTTTTTATTTATATCCTAACGGCTCTTTACAGATGTAAAGAAGAGAAGAGAATAATCCTACTAGCTTATCTCGGTCAATTCAGCACGAAGCTATTTTATTTGCTGAAAAAGAGGCTGCTTAGAGATCCTAGCTAAGCATTAGGTCCTAATTTGAATTCATCTGAGCAGTCAAATCACATTGAAAAAATCTGTAATTTGTGGTGTTCTATATAGCTGATTCAAGTGAGTGTAATTTCAAGGCTGTTGTTCCTTCGAATTGAAGTTTTATGTTTTTTATTACTGGGTAAACAACTTCCTCAGTTCAGATCGATATTCAGAAGTTTACAGAGAGAATTAAATGATATTGACACTAACCCGCATCAAATATGAGAGTATAAGCCGGTTAGACTTGATTCAGTCAGTTCCTTTTACCCATACTCAGAGGAAGCCTTTTCCTTTAAACAATTCATCTCTATTGATAGGCAAGTTTTGTTTACTCTGTAAACTCTTTTAACATTCGTTTAAACCTACTTTAAATTAAAGTAGTACCAAAAAAATCATCATGCGATACAATCTCAGCAATCTTTTTACTACAATCGTTCTTTTGGTGCTATTGGAGTTGACAATGTCCCAGACCCTTATCTATGTGGACTCTGAATCCTCGAGTTGGTGGCCAACAGGAAGCAAAAGCTCTCCTTTCCAGGAATTTAAAGATGCTTTCTCAAAAGCATGCTCCAAATCCTCTCAAGATCTGGTGCAAATACTATTTGTCCTTCGTTCCACACCCTACACTATCTCTTCAGGAGAATCCTATACCAATTGTGGAAAAATCTTATTAAGCAGCGCTTCAGATAACTCTCAAAATCTCATAAGATTGACATTTAAAGCTCCTCTTCAAATTACTAACTCAATCATAAACTTTTCCAACATTCTCCTCGAAGCTGACAAAAACAACTCTAAAGGCTATCAATCACTTCTCGCAATGACCACCTCAGAGGCATTATTCTCTAATTGTCAATTCGACGTCGAGTCGGCGGTTGCTCATGTATCTTTCTTCAATTTCTCCAAAGGAAATCTCACCATCGAAAGCGCAAAGTTCGGATTTTTCAACCAATCAAACACGTTTTCTGTTGAACAGTCCAGAGTCAGCTTGAATCGGATCGCTATTACCGCCAACATGCCTTCGCCGTATGCAGTAATGAGGATTTCTGGCACAAATTCCTCAGGAAATTTCCATCCGAACATAGCACCAGAACTCATAGCTTCAGAAATCCAGATTTTGCACCAATATTCACCGCATGACCGGTTTGTAAAGCCAATGAGTTTCATTCAAATCATTAATATGAATACAACTCTCGAAAACATAACAGTTATCGGGTCGGATGACCCTAAGCCTATTTTATCAGAGGGAATCATTTTGTTGAAAGCCACTCAATCATGGACTAAGTTTCAACTCAAGAACTTTACGATCTGGAAAATGGATCTACTAACTTCTGCTTTATCAGCTCATATCCAAGCGCCTCATACTCTCGTCTCATTGGATATGATAAGTATTCGTGAGTGTAATGTAAATACTGAATCAGGAGTTCTCACCTCGAAGGCCGGACAATTTGAATTTATCTTAAGCAACCAAAGCAACACCGTGAAAATCACGAACGTGCTCGTACATTCCGTCAAAAACCACGAACCTCAGCTGCTCCCTGACTATAACACAAGCTACCTTTTCCTATTTTTACTGGAAGAGAGGTTGAATAGTGTCGCTCTTTCGAATATCAATTTCTTAGACAGCGAGTTTTATGGAAGAGTTTTCTCATTCCAAGGGTTTTTAGATCAGCTAAGCATAACAAACATCGTCTCGAAGGCTTGTGATTTTAGATATGGATTTCTCGAGTTCATTGGCGCATTGCAGCTCGTCGAGGAAAATTACACGGCAAATCACGCGAAAAGAACGCTGGAAAATATCGAATTCTCCGAAGTGAACACATCTGCATCATTTATGCTCTTCGCATCGACGAGTGCGAGTGACAGGCAGGTCATTCTCAGACAATTAGAATACTTCCCGATTAAGAACATGAGGGTAAAGGGACTAAGAATCAGTCAGCCTCAGCTCGAAACGGTTAGCGGTCAGAAGAAAATTAGCATGTGCCTAGGTTTCTTTTTACTTTCAAATGTCGGAGTTAAAATTTATGAGAGTACTTTTGAGAACATCAAGTTAAATGAAGCTCGTTTTATCAGCGTTATCGACAAGATGGTCCCAGTGCGGATTGAGAGGAGCAATCTCAGTGATTTCTATGGAGAATCAAAGAATTCCCGGTTCTTCTGGAAGTCTCAGACGGACCTTGACTCAGAGAACACAAAAGATATGAGTGTTCAGCCATTTCCTGTGTTAACATCGTTTTCTTTAGTGGATAATTCCTTTTCTGGAACATGGAACTTTGAAAATTCGCCGCAGATATTTACGCTGAATGTCCCTATTGCGTTTATCTACAAAAACGCTTTTCGAGATATCTCATTCAACTGTCTCCTCGCTATGTTCTCTGTGCTGGAACTTTATGGAGATAATTACCTCAGCTATTTCTCTACAAAAACCTCAGATTATTTGCAGTCATTTCTCCTTGATCCAGAGATGCGTGACCTATTTACCACATATGATAACCAAGGCTTTCTGCAGAAGAATCTGAGTATTTTCCACGTATTTGACCAGAATAACTTTTCAAACCTCTCTTTCCACGCTGGTGATTTTATCTCCACGAAGCAATCTATTCAAAAAATTTCATTTTTCCTCTTCCAGAGTAATTCACTCGTCGGAATCACCTCAAGCAATGCACGCAGCTGGGGCAACCCAGTCGTTAGCAGACTAATTCGTTTGGAGGACCATCCGTTAGCAGTGATACAAAACAACACAGTCGCGAATTCTAGAGCCGATGCACTCTTTACTGAATGCAAAGCGCTGGCTGGCGACTTCGAAATTGTATTTAAAAGCAATAGATTCATAGCGAATGAAGGAGTGGCAGTACTATCATTCACTGGAGAGCAATTCACACGGATCATCATCTCAAACAACTCAATTTCGGAGCTAATTTTGAAATACGCCAGCGTGATCAGCATTTCAGTTGAGACTCTTATAAAGCAAGATCTAATCATCAGTGATAATTCACTGAATCTGGTCGAGTTGAGCTCGAATAGCTACGATCAAGAAAACATCATTGGCATCTACCTTCCAAGAAACAACGGGTTTAATATTATCATAAACAACTTGTCTATGACTAATTGCGGACTAAATTACACACACAGTGATCAGCTCTCCGGCCCCAGACGCGCGGCTTTATACATTATGCTTCCAAAAGCAAAACTCCTAGTCGAAAACAGCTATTTTGAAGGGAACTGGGCGATCGGAGCGACTTCACTCATGGTGATTCATGCTCATACAGTTGAATTCACCTCTCTGAACCTCACGACAAAACCTGGAATGATGACCTCTAAAGGAATGCGCTGGGAAAGCCCTATTATCCTTGCATCCAACGAATTCTATTTGTATAACTCCACGTTCTTTGAGAACGTTGGAAATTTGGGCGGAGTGTTCAATTTCGAGAACTTGTTGTCTTCGGAGACGCAGGAAATGAGCATTACAATCGTAAATAATGTATTTGCTCACAATCTGGCAAAGACCGGAGGAGTTTTCTATATCAACCCTAGTAATTTCAAGCCATTAGCGCTGAATATCACAAAAAATCATTTCTACCACAACCACGCGTATTTCGATGGAGGCGTACTTTACATTGAAATGCAAACGATATCACGAGCTGAAATCAACGATTGCTCATTTTTTTACAAAGACTTTTACTTCAAACACTCAGCCATATTTTTCCTCCGCAAGCTTGCGGCAGTTGACGTGAAGACTAAGGGGTTCTTTGTCATCAGAAATATTTATGTCAATATCTTCATCTCTACTAGAATGCTGAGAGGAGATAAAGCATCCTCCTTAGTGTTTTTCGACGATGGGCGTACCCCGCTATACGCCTTGAGTCTCTTCATAAGCAACTTTACAGTCGACACTACCCTAGCTCTCCTTGCTCAAGATGCAGACATTGGAATTCATATTATTGCTGTGGACGCAGGTAAAGTATTGATAGCAAATCTCAACGTTAGTGGAACAGTAACTTCGAAAGATATGATTAGAATTACTCCTCAAGTCGATCTGACGGTCGCGGATTCCGTCTTCGACCAAAATCGTCTGATTGACGAGACGGCTTCGGCTGTTGCTTGTATCATTGGACTGGATCAAACGAATTTTGAAATAGATAGAGCTCCTACGCTTCGGATTTCAAATACTTCTTTTAGGGGAAATTTCATAGAGGATGGAGGCACAAAAGGCAGTTTAATTTGCCTTCGGAACAATCGATTTGTTCTTGAGGTCGGAAATGGCACCAAGGTCAGTGGGAATTTGAATGTGGCTCCGGTGTTCCTATCAACTCCACCTCAGAGAAAGCAATTAGGCTCTCCTACAAGGATTATCTACATTTCTGATTCACATTTCGAAAATAATTGTGGGAGCACCGAGCACGGAGGCGTAATCAGAGCGATCAACGTGAATTTGACTGTGATAAATTCTAGTTTTGTCGAAAACGGAAATTTATACAGCGGAGCTCATCGAGGAGGAGCAATTTCTGTCCTCGACGCTCTTCAGTTAAGTATCCAAGATACTAATTTCACAGCGAACTTTTTGCTGAGAAACACAGGCTCCACCACAACTTCAGGCGGTGGCGCCATTCATATCGAATTATCTGATGTTGAGTCCCGTCCCATAGAACATGTCATCCGAAATTGCATTTTCGAAAGAAATCTGGCACCTGAAGGTCAAGGTGGCGCAATATACGTAAGCGCGTCGCTGGAACCTCAGATCATACATGATTTTAGATATTCAAACACATTCGTGCAAAACGGCGCTGCTTCAGGTGATGATGTATCAACACCGCCTGCATCAATGAGGCTACGCATTCAAAATAAAACAACAGCTCAGTACCTCGCAGTTGGTGAAATCGAAAACTATGGCCTCTATCCCGAGAAGATTCATGGCTATCATTTCCAAGAGACTAATCTGAATTTCACTTTATTCGATTTCTTTGGGAATTCTCTAGCTGGCGTCGCTTGGGTTTCTTATGAACGACCAGCCTACACGATATTCTTAAGCCATACCTATTTAGATGGAAGCATCTCCTCGCTTGACTGCAATTATGGTTGGTGCATGTTTTCCGGAGAAGCTCTCAAGCTTAAGGGCAATGCCAATGAAACACTCTGGGTTAACGCAACTTTCTTACAAGGGAGCGCTTCATCCAATGTTTCCTTCGCGTTCAAGGTCATTCTTCGAGATTGTTTAGTAGGCGAGGTAAATTCCACATCCAAAGGTGTGTGTGTAAAATGCGATCCCGACACATATTCATTCAACCCGAGTGAGAGAGTGTGCTGTGAATGTCCCAATGGGTTTAGCTGTCCAGGAGGTAGCCAGCTGAATCTGAAGCCAGGCTTTTGGAGACAAAATGCATCCTCTATTCGCGCAATTGAATGCCGACCATCTGGACACTGCAATAAGAGCTTGGAAGCTGGTTTCGTGGACTCGAATTACCGATACGGGGACGCAGTCTGTGTGGAAGGCCGTGCTGGACCTCTCTGCCTTGGATGCGATCTCCAAAATAAATACACAATGGGACTGGGTATGTCCTGTGCGAAATGCATTACTTCTTGGCTGGCTATCTTCCCAATGTTAGGCTATAATTTCGTGTTGTTTGCTTTCGAGATTTGGTATATCTGGAGAATGAAGAAGATCAACACCGCTATTATCGTAGAAAACAGGTTCAAGCAGGAGTACTTAGAGAAGCTCGCCAGAGGCGGTTATCTTTCTATTTTCCTTCAATACGCCCAAATATTAGCCATTATTAAAAATTTACCCTCATTAGCGCTCCAATACGTCAAAAACCTTCTTCCAGTGTCAAACCCAAGTCAAACTATCTTCTACTCCACTGATTGCACCTTGCTGTATTTTGGGGTTCAAGGCGAGGACATATTTTTCTGGAAGTTGGTAATTATTGCCGGAATGCCCTGGGTAAAGCTGATTTTCTTTTCCCTTTATGGCGGGATTTATAAATTGTTTTCTCGGAAGTTCCGTTTCATGCCGTTCATCGTCATCGTCTTAATCGGTATCATCTTGATCGAGCAGCCGGGTATTATTTACAATATGATCGCAATGTTCTCTTGCCAATCCGTCGACCCAGAAGATCCTTCCAGCCCGACTTTCGTCCCTATTGCTCCGACAGTTGAATGTAAAACTGAGCGATTCGTGGCATACAGAAATCTCCTTGCGGTCCCTCAGCTGATATTCTGGGGGATTCTAGTTCCTATGAGCTTTTTCATTGTGCTCTACAAAAACAGAAGTCGGTTGAGCAAAAAGGAGTTTGCTATCTACTTCGGCTCGTTTTACTCGGGCTTCAACCGAAAAAATTATAATTGGAGAGCCATACAGATGCTTATTACTACAGCGATGACAATTCTCTCGCAATTGGGAGCAATGGACCATACTTCAAGAGGAATGTCTATTATCCTGTTCTTGGTGCTCTATCTCCTATACTTACGATCAGCGAACCCTTATAGATTCGAGGATCTCTATAGAACTGATATCATAGCAACCTCGTTGTACGTAGCGACGACGTACCTCGCGGTATATGGAGCAGTTTCGGAGAAGTGGCTAAATTTTGTCGCTGGGGTGATTCTCATATTGATAAATGTTTGTTTTATCGTATTTATCGTCATAAAGTCTCTGGAACTGGTAGGACTCCAAAAGATCGTTTTATGTGGGGCGAAGGTGTTGAATGCTTGTTTCTGTGGAATGCTATGGGAGAAAATCGATCCGTCTGATTATAGAAGAATGAAGCCGTCAGATTCCATTGCCTCAAAGCTGCCTCCGGAAGCGTTTCGTGAGTCTATTATTATGGAGGGAGAATCGGATTGCCAGATTTTAGGCTCTTTAACTGAGAGCGATAACAGCCAGGTCTTTGCAGATGAGAACGAAGAGAAAATTGAGAACACATCGAAAGAGAGAGAAAGCAATGGAGGATACGATGGGATAAGGCGCAGCGGTAGCCCGTCAATTACAAGTACAAGGATCAGAAGACTAATAACTGATAGCGAACTCCGGCGGAGAGTATCAAGAGATGAATTTCAGATGTCTCTTTAATTTCGAAAAAATACAAGTCCCTTAAAAACGCAATTAGAGAAAGAAAATAGGTGAAATGACGTTTAATATTTAGAAAATTAATGAACATATTTCATTGTTTTATCAAACAAAAACACAAGTTAATGATTTCTAACTATCAATTAATGATAGGCATTATCTTTGCTTGCACATCATTAGTTTTCTGAATTTATCCAATATATGATTATCCTAATGGCATTCAATGCAATTGAAAGAGCTTCAATAAGTTTCGAATGACCAGCTTTCAGCCGTCGATATCAGAACGAAGAGTTGTCGAGGCGTGGTATCCACGAAATTTATTATTAATAGGCTAGAAAACTTATGAAAAAATTATTGTAGGCAAAATACAGCTCCTCACTTTCAATGACAAAAAAAAATCTATTCTCCTATCATCGCTACTCAACCCGACGAAGCTCAACTTGACCCTCACTTTCGTGATACTAAATTACAATCTTGTAGGAACTAACTTAAATTCTGTCGGTTCATAATGCGATTTCTTCGCGGAGAGTGTTGGAGAGTTTAGAGCCGTCCCCTCAGGTGTAGGACTCATCAGAGGAGATGAATCCAGCAGAGGATAGAACGTTTTCTTGCCTCGGGTCGCCTTTCTGATCGACCCTCGCCTTTTTACTTTCAGAAACTCCTCAGGATCCTCTAGGCTCTCAACCACAAGCCCTGTTCTCTCCACCACAGCTGGTTTCCTCGGGAAATAATCTTCTTGCAGAGTCAAAGGATCCTTTTCTTTTTTCTTATTTTCAACTTTTTTCGGGATAGCACCAATTGCCTGATCTGGTGGTATTTTCCCTTGTTTCCAGTCTAGCAAATACTTCACCTCTTGCGCTGCGTCCCGAATCTCCTTGGCATCTACACGCGACCCTTCACCCTTCGCATCGCAGAATTGCAGCACATCGTTATAATATGAGAATTTGTCTCCAAATATCTTCTCATTCCTCTCCTTCAGCTCGCCAAGGTTGCTTATGTAGTCATCCAGATTGCTTGTCACGTCTAAATAGAACTCGTCCTCGAGATAACTCGCTCGTTTGTTATCATCCAATTTGCTATCCCAAAGTCTCTCAACTTTAATTTCTCGCTGCTGTCTCTGTCTAAGCGCCTTCAGAGGAGTGACCTCTGGCTGGTATTTGTAGTCCATCTCAGGTATCATGACTGATTCCTTCAGCAGACGGTTCTTTGACGCTTGACTTCTCCATTTATAAGACGACAACGTCCGCGGAGCCAGTCTCATATAGAGCATCTTATCCAACGGCGTGACGCTTTTCGATTGATCGCTAGTTTCTTTTCTGAGCTCCGCCTGCACTCTTGGGTCGAAATAATAACTGTATTCTTCCAAAAAATTTTTGGTTGCAGTGGATACATGAGATTTTCTAATATTCATGCCCATGGGGTTCAGATACTCTTGATTCTCTAACTTTGGCTTCTCATGCTCTTTAATCTTCTGTAAATAAGAAATGTATTTCCCATTCTCAGTTCTTTTGAGTATGTTCACGATTTGCTTAGATAAAGGTGTGGTTAGCTGCTCATCCTCATAGAGTTTCTCATCTTGCAGGACAAAGCGCGATGAAATGTTGGAAACCTTGCCGAGTGGTGGAATCTCGGAGTGGATCCGCGACCGTGTGCGGTAAATGGTATCAGAGTCTGATGGATCAGTGAGGAGCCTCGAGCCTCTGAAATTTGTAGTAGTCGTCTGAGGAGATTTGCGTCTCGTGGAGGAAGAATAGCTTGTGTTGAGTCTAAAACTACTGTCTACCTTTGGGTTAAAGAAATCGAAGGATTTTCCAGTAGACCGAGCCGCAGCGTCAAAAGAACGATCCCGCGAGTTTTTGATCGAAGAGCTTCTCTGAGAGTAGCCTGTTGCTGGTCTCTTTTGAGTAGATTGACTTGGTGGTCTGGGAACCATGTCGAAGTTAATATGTCTCGCGGCTTTATTCTTCGTACTGCCCTTTACAGAGGCACTATTAGACCTTGGCGCGTTTCTCGAAGAAACCGTGGGCTCTGGTCGAATTTTAGGGCCTGCTTGCCATGACTGACCCGCCGATTTTAGGGTCTGACGCAATAGAGTTGAGATGTTGTCGCTGATAGTAGAGAGATCGGGATCATACACATCACTTCGAGGAAGAAGTTAGAAATGCTGGCGTTTCGAGAGAAAAATTATACCTCGAGTATTTAACCATAGAATCGTCAGTTTTTCCCAAGTGAATTGAACTTGGCTTACCAAAAACGTTTTGAGAGTGATGCACGCTGCTTTGGGTTGTGTTCATAATCTCGCTGAGGTTATCTATCACTGCATGGGTATATTTATGAGATAAGCAATTGCGATTAACTATGTATCATTACATAGATTCCGTCTACTGGAGAGCTTATCCTCACCTTTTTCAGTCACTAAGTGCGAATTACTCGGCGTCGAGCAGACCCGTGATTTATGATGACTTTCGTTCTAAGACAATTTCGTAGAATTGTTAAACTGCTAAGCTTATTCGATGGGATATACATCAACACTGCAAATCTCTGTAATTGGAGCGAGATCTCCTTTCAAGGCTTCCTGCAGTAGTTTCTCGAGAGAATCAGAATTCAGTTTGAATCCGATAAACTGAGATTTTGTATCGATGGTAGCGTCTACAAGCTTTTCCGGGTTGTAATGAGGCAAGTCCTCGGATTCAGGGTACAGATAGCAAATTCTCGGCGGGCTTTTTTCGGGGACTATGACATCTTGATTGGAAAAATTAGTTGGAAAACCTGTTGCTCTGCTATGAATTACTTCGCTCAACCGCCTGAATTGTGTATTCGTCATATGATTGAGGAAGGTTGAAGTAAATTATGCTTCCAATTTTGAGAAAAGACCTGAGACTGAGTATATTCCGCTGCATATTCTCATTCTTATATGCCAGAATGCAGATGAGTTTGGCTGCTAAAGCTGAAATCTCTGGGTATTAAAGGTTATTTGGACTGGAGAAGGAGAGGTAGTTGTACCTTTATGTTCAATGTTTAAATAATCCAAAAGAATGTCGATATTATCCTTGATATCGCTTGAAGGTTCATCGACTCCAAGCTGCTCGATAAATCTGATGAGAGAGGGTGAGATGATTGCTGAAAATGAGGTAGTACTCAATGATTTTGGTCTCTAATTCTAATTGATTATCTCTGATTGCTGCATAATAGGTTTTAATCAACGTTGCCCTTCTAAAATTGGTGAATCGCTGGGTTAGGAGGAGGAGAGGTGTAGCTTACAAGGCTGGTATTTCGATTGAGCGACTTTTTTGGGGTTCATCGTCATTTTGGGTTTCGTATATGCGATTCATGACAGTTTAATGTTTTTCGCACAATCAGAAATAGAACATGCAACAGTGCGATTTCAATGTATTGGGTTTTAATACAACTATTTATCACGGTTTTTTAAGAAAAAAATGTCAGTTTTTAAATGCAAATGTCTCAGAAACAATCATCTTAATGCCAGAGAGCAGAATAGATGAATGACTTCAAAACCTCCAACGATTTTGAGAGATTCACGTTAAAGAAAATAAATCTTAATCAAGAAACATCCAACCATAGATCCCTCTCTCGATGTTCCTCTAAAATCACTTTTTCAAAAAAATTCAGGCCCATACTTAAATGTTTGATGGCAGAGGCAAGTTTGATATGTTTTGTTGCTCATTTTCTCTTCATAATAGGTCCATAGCGGTCTTACTGATTGAGTCCTTCTATTTCACTGACCTCCAACTTTAATCAATGAATCACGTGCATTTCTCTAAGGAAACAATAGAGAAGCACGCTATTCAATCAGCGCCGCCTGTAAGTTCCGTCAAAATCAACAATATGTAGACATTTACAATAACCTCTCCTTGCTTAATACTTTCAAACAGTGCTTATGAGCCTGCTATATTGCTTCCCAACTTTGTAATTTTGACGATATTTCTTCTTTGTTAGTTACTTTAGCTAATTATCGAACAAGTCTAGCCCATCTAAAACAAAAAAACTGTTGAACACGCTTTAAAATCCAACATAGTCTGTTTAAAAACCTTGACCATCCGTTTCTTTCAAGCCTTGGTCATTTCATCAATCGCTGATGAGATAAGCTTGATGTTCGACAAAAAAATTTGCGTTTCTATTTTCAGATATTATTCAGTTTCTGCTTAAGCTATTTAATTTGCTGAAGTTTTTTCCAATTTTTCAGCTAACGCAGTACAATCAGTCTAATACCTTAAAAGGCAAGCGTTTGTAGGTTATTTCAATTTAACCTAAAAATTTAAAAGGAATGCTTGGTTCATCTAAGAACATCCCATTCTCGTTCAGCGTTCGATACAAGTACGTCCCGCTCGTCGAAGCTGAGGATTATGGGTTTTTCACACTTAAAGAAGATGATGAACCACAGGCAAGATCTGTCAGAGTACATGAGCCAAAAATCTCATATTCAAAGCCTAGCTCAAATCGTACATCATTCAGAGAAACCGAAGTTCCAAGCCCAGACTCGCTCCAAAAGGCTCGTGCAAATCAATTTAAACAAACTCTCCATCAAAAACTGCAAGAAGCTGAGAAAATTCTAATGGAGCCGATCTCAAAAGAGTGGTCCCAAGAAATCAACAAGCCTGCCTTGAACTGCTTTGTCAAGGTAGACAATAATAACCACGTTTGGGTCCGTGGAGAGGCTATTATCGACGCCGAGCCAAATTATGCGATGTCGAAGCTGAAGGACCCGAAGGTCCAAATGCAGATCGATGGAAACATCGAGAAGATGTTCTTGAATGAGGAGATAGAGGAAGGACTGGAGATCGTCTATAATAAAACGAGAAAAAACTATTTCTTCGATTCACGCGATTTTGTCATCCTCGTAAACATAACAAAGGGCACAGACGGTTCTTGTACATCGATTATGACTTCAATACGGGACGAGAAGATCCCTCCTAGCGAGGCCGCAGTGAGAGCAAACATGCTCTGCGGATATACGAAATTGACTCCAATAAGAAAGAATGGAAAGGTACAGTCAAGGATGGAGTTGCTGACGAGATGTGCTTTCAATGGAGATATTTCACGGATGATGGCAGGGTTTGTTGCGAAGTCGATGGCGACAACGCTTGCGAATGTGAAAAAATATTTTGAAAGTTCGACTCGTTAATTTTCATTGGAAAATATGAGTACCATGTGATTCATCTATGAATAGGGAAGGAATTTAATTGCATTTGCTGTCGTATTTTTGTAGGAACTGAGATAATGTTCGATTTTTTTGTTGAGGTTTATTTATTGTTGCAAAGAAGCCTGTGATTGGTTGCCGCGGCTGCCAGATCAATTAATTCAAGTGGGAATTAGTTGTATTTGGAGAAGAGGCCAATCTTTTTATTTAAATACTGGCATCTCGATAACATCTTCAAGTAAAAGCTTTTTCAATTGCCATTAGTTTTAGTAATTTACTCTGAGTACAAGGTAGTTCAGCAATAATAGGATAAATAATCGATGATAAGAAAACGAATTAATCAATTATTGGGTTTTAAGCCTTGAATAAGACAAAGGACTTCAGCACTTAGTGAAGTCATCAAATTATTTGCATTAACAACGACTAGATTGGAGAAATTATTAAAAAATAAGATATGACTTCTTTAAACATGAAACTTAATTTCAGTCTAAGCCTATGACCATCAAGCAATTGTGTTGTCTACAAGGCATTTTTGTATTGTGTGTGTGTTAAAATTGTCTTTCACACAATTGAGATTTGTAAACTGGTCTTCTTTTATGGGCTCGAGATCATCATTATGTTCTGACTAAAGTTATGTAAATTTCAATGTTCATTTTGACAATTTTCCTCAAGAAATTTGGTATCCGAATCTTTCCAGCAGCGAAACCAACTTCCATTTTTCGTTGTGGAACACCTCGTCAGCCCAGTCTTTTTTTAATAAACATTTTAAATTTCAAGCAAGATTTAAATGCTTTTTAAAGTCTCTAAAGTATTCATTTTTTCAGTTTCAAACATTCAGAAGCAATAACCTCCGGAGGCTCAGAATAAGGGTAGCGTAGAAAAAAGTTATAATAGCGACAACGGTAGACCGATCGAGCCATCAAGAACGTATCACGTACCCCATGTTGATGAAATTTTGTTCAAAGCGGGAGAAAAGAAAGAAAAGCACTTAAAGCCCTCCTTTTGTTTACTCTATCAGTCAGCCTGCTCCTAATTGTCAAAACAATCATATGAAACTCTAGTACATCTACAATCAGCGAAAGCTTGTTCGAACTCATACACTACCGCCAAGAGACTGTTACGGTCTATCTCTGAGCAATTAAACAATGAATCGTTACTAAAGCATTGAAATCAGGGCATTTTTTCCTACTTCTAAGGAGAGCCTGCGTGTTTTCTCTTCAAATCGTTTTTTAGTGATCGGAGATTTTTGAGCTAATAAAATAGTTTTAATCGAATTCAATATTGGAACAAAAATTTGTTAGCAATCAGGCCGTTATCCTTCAAACTTAAAATAAATTTGTAGAATAGTATTCGCGAAGAATCTTGAGTCGTTGGATTCACCGAATCGTTCCTATTCAAAGAATCTTTGAAAAGCCCTCGTTTCTTTTCGAAATCCTTTCGAACTGTGAAGTCATGGGGCCACCGCACTCTGCGAGCCTCATCTTTTCAAGTCCGAGAAAGAGATCGAACGACTCCAAGTAACCCCTATATCAGCAAACTCCATTGACACGATTCTTTTGAAAGGAATGGTTTTCAGCAGTTTGAAAGCGAGTTATTGTTGCCTAACACCTGAAACCCTCCTTACATACACTCTCCCTGAAGGTTCTCTTTAGAAACCCCATGGGTTCTTTCTGAAGACCGAGAGCATTATTAATTGCATGAAAGAGCGTAACAAAAATGGTTCCGAGTCCGGGTTTCTAAAGGTAACACGACTTCTTGAGGAAAGGCTTTCATGCTTTCAGATCAGAGAAGAGGTGGCACCTCTTATTCCAGCGTAAATGGATTAGTGGAACCGGACTTGAGATCCTATAAAGGGAGGACGGTCACAAGAAAATGTTAAAAGTCAGAAAAGTTATATATAATAAATTAATGCATAACGATCGCTATTTAACCCCTGTGTCTCCAATATGCAAATACGTTACAAACTATCCAAAATTTCCCAAATATTCTGATAGTTTAATAAATTTAATTCCTTCATAACTCAGGTTTTTTCGAATAATTCACAGTGGCAAAATTTAATATTTGTGACTAGTATTTCAAATCGAATTTAAGTGACTAATCTCAATATTACCGACTTCGAATGTTCCAAGATCAACGAAACACCAATCATTTCGTAAATAAATCATGAGCTAACCAAATTAATAAATTGGGAAAAACGATCCAGGATCTTCTCTCAGCAAACAAACTTTAATATTCAGACAAATTTAGCATCTCAACACAATAATATTGCAATAGTTACCAAGAAACATGAGATCGAGCACTAAGGGCAGGTTTTCTGTCATTCTCTTTTTAGCTATGAGTATAGATGAAATGGAGTCTTAAATGCCCAAAAAACTGAAGATCTGATTAAGAAGAGTAACTAAACTGGTGGACCTGTTGAGGAATGGAAGAGATAGTATGTAGCTGTCTGAAGACTGATGTAAAATGATGCGAGATAGCGCATTGAGAGCCATATTTTGACAGTAAAATCCCAATGAATTGACGTCATTGACCTGAGAAACTGAGTTCAAATTTTGAATAAAATTAATTCAGAAAAATAATGAGCAGAGCACCCAAAAATGGAATTTTCTGGAAGGAAAACCAGAGGCAACTTCGATTAAAGGCCAAATCATGCTAGAGTCTTTTAGTTAGAGGAGAGCTCGATTCTATTTGTAGTTTTTATACCCTAGGCTGGAATTCGAATTTGAGAAAGATTATGATCAATCATTGCATGTATCTCTGACAAAAAGGTAGCAAATGAAACTAGCGGTAAAAAAATCATGCGAAAGAGTTGAGAGCTTTTACCTTCAATCAATAATCTGAAGCGTTACCTTAGCAATATATATTCTTTCTGCGTACTCCTGATTTTAAACTGCTCGATTCGATGCAATTAAATTACGAAAAGTCGCTGTCAAGCCAGAGAAAGAAAACTGGCTCAGCTTATTTGTGCTAGAACGCTGATTGTTAACGGTAGATTACTGCTCAGAGAGGAATCAAAACTTCTCATATTTTTCTGCCAACAATCAAAACCTGCTTTTTTTCCAAATAGCTTTGGATCCAATAGTCTTTTTGGGAGTCTGCACAAGCAAAAGAAAGGATTACCTTATTTCTCTCTTACCACTAGAATGATTTTTGAAGGAATAGCATTGATTACGTCAGGTTTTTCAATTTATCGTGTGAAGGATGCGCTGTCACTCTCATGTATTGACTCCACTAATCATTCTAAAATTTTTGTTAAAAGCTTGAAGCTGCAAGGATAATTTGTTTCTTTTGCACATAGAATTTTCCGAATGTCTGTCTTGCCGGTACTTAAAGGCGAGCCTATTTAAATGCGAACAGAATTACAGAATTTAAATCCCTTTTTAGGGTCACTTATGAATATTCCAGTAATGTCTGCATGTATAAGCATAGATGAGGAGATCAATAAAGCTAAATCAACAACAACAGCAAACAGCTCATGCATATCGAAAAAACAAAATGAAAACCTGAAATATTATCATTCGAATCGGATGTAGCTGATCTCTCTTACTTCTACGCAATCAGGGAAGAATCTAACAGTTTGTTAACAGAATTACCTGCATACTTAAAGCAGAAGTGCTGCTAATACGGATATCTAAATATTATGTATAGGATTCTCTGGAAATATCTCTACTTAAGTTGTTCAGAGTCTTATTCCTCTGTCTACCATTGGAAATGAAAGCTCTAAGCTAACAGAATAGTTTCACACTTCTGAGGAGCGAGGAGATTGCTTTATTGAACTAAGTTGGCTTTACAATAATTTGGGATAATAGATAATTTAGATCAAGTTAAATTCGACAACTTAAGATAATAACAGTTCGGGGGTTAGTTTGCCAAATTTATTTAAATTCGAAAGAATACATTCTCGAAGTTTCTTAAGTCGTTCGATTCTTATCTCACAGCCTATGAAATATACTAAGACTCTTTCGAAATCCTTTCGAACTGTGAAGTCACTAAGGCAAGGGCGCTATGCCAGCCTCATCTTTTCAAGTTCAAAGAGAGATCGAAAAATTATCAGTGATGCTAAATTCTGAATTTAGATTCGGAGGGGCATCGTTCCAGCTCACTCTTTGTATCATATCTTCCCGCAAATCTTGAATATTACTTCATATTGAAGCAATATTCTCAACGGGTACCGCCCACAGGACCAAAGGGTTCCTCATCATCAGGTAAAGACCTAAAGGAAAAACAGTGGAGTTACCCTTTCGAGGCTTACTAGTGGAAGTTCTCCTTCTTTGATCAAAGCAGGAAAGGATTTGGGGTAAGTGATGTCATTATGTAAAGCCGACTGGAGGGTAAGCCCGATGAAGATGGCATCTTAACGAGATTCTTAAAAATTAGAAAAAATTATACAGGATTACTTAACATATAAATTCTGGCTATATAAACCCAGTGGTGTTCCATATCCAAATACATTGCTATAAATCCAAAGTTTCCTAAAGATTCTATAAAATTTAATAAATTCATTTCTTTCATAAACCGGTTTTTTGAGAATAATTCTCGATAACAAAATTTTATAAATTGTGACTATTATTTCAAATCGAATGCGGGTGACTCAAGTCATACGTTCGATCTCTAATCTCTCTGATAGCCATGAAACACCACTCGTTTCATAATTAAAATAATTTGCACCTCAAACTCAAAATCACAAAAAGGATCCCAGATCTTCTCTCTAACTATATCTCCTTTAATTTCCCAAAGACCGAGGAGAAAGTCTGTACACAAAAAACTACTATACTTCTCAACGAACGCAAAAAACAACGTCAAGAAACCTGCATCTACCATCCAAGGGTCCGATTCGAGCTTAACTAGGGTTAAGCCTGAGATCTGAAATGAGATATAGATCTAAGTGTAATGATACTTGAAAAATGCGCTTTTGTGGAGACTGTGGGACTTAATTAGCGAGGGAATTCCTTTAATACTGTGTGGTATGTTAGAAGGCAGGAAATTTTTCAATTATCATGAGGGAATTGGTCGTGATGAGTATTACTTTATATTGAAAATGCTAACTCATTGGTGTCCATATTCCACGAAAATTTCCTTACGGGAAAGCATAAGAACGGTATGCTGCTGGTGAGAGTGATTAGAGGCAATTTTGCAATTGCGCATGAATAATGAGCTCCGGCATAATATCGACCATATTAGTTGCCTGAGGTGGATAAAACTTTTGTTATCGAGAAAATCGGACATAATGAACGTTCTATTGCAAAATATTTGCGATCCGGAGAAACTGTTGAATTTCGATTTGTGTCGAACATGAGATTTTACCGCGACAATATTGTTTAAATTCTCTCCGAAGTCACAGGTCTCTCATTATCAATCGTTAAAAGTTGATAATAACGTGGACTCATTGGTAAACCATGAATTTAAGTTCCTAAAGAGACATTATCATCATTACCACCGTTAAATTTTCGAAATTTACCACTGTTCTAAAGATCAATTTTCCGTTGATCTTTTTTTTCAAAATGGAATTTGCTGGAATTGTTTCAAGCACCTCGAACTCAAAGCTGGCCTCTACCGAATTGATATTTGTATCTAAGCCTCTTTCCTTAATTTTCTTTCATGATAATGGTTATTAAATGGTATTGTCCAAGTTTATTTCTGACTGATAATTCTCATTATGAAGAGATGGATGCATGCAAAACTTATTGATGCAACAATCACAACAATATTTCCTTAGATCTCTCTATTTTGTTACTAATGATTCATAATGAGGTAAATTTCTTTCCCTCTTCTTAGAAGTTAACGCTGACACTCTTTGATGGGAGCAGTCTGTAGAGAATGATGCTCAAAGTGAGGTTAACCAAAATATGGCCGACAGTGGTGGCAATACCTCCGAACATTCCTTTGATTTGAATAGTGATTCTGGTCCAAACGAAGATAATGGCGAACCAGACCCAGGCCCATGACTCGCTGCTGACACAGAATCTAAGTGCAGCATAGTAGGTAAGACCATAGATAGCGCAGTTCAAGAGCTTGGCGAGTTCGGTTGGCTTGAAGTTCACAGCACGTAAGAGGACAACTCTGAAGTATAATTCTTCAACAGCTGGGTAGAGGAAAGTGAAAAAGAAGCCAAATAAGAGGCCTTCAGTCTTATTTTTAAGTCTGGCGCCGATGACAGTGACGTGGTCTCTTGCCCAAAGGTAGTGCCAAACAAAGAGAGCGAGAGCAAATGGGAATCCGAAGATAAGGCCGACTTGGGCTTGCTTTTTCCAGTTTTTGATCTCTGGAGCGACGAGGATTCTGAAGTCGAGGTTGAGGGCGAGGGTCAGGAGGTATGGCATAGGGGCGAGGACGAGCACGTAGGTGGCAGCGACGGCGAGCCAGTGTAATCCTTGATCAAACAAAACATAATTGAGTCCAATAGGCAAGATGCACATGACTACGGTGAGCGCGTAGTACAATGGAGTCTTCTTTGGGAGCAAAGCCTCCGCCTCTTTGAAACTGCCCATGCTAATTTCCATTTTCAGATGAAGAGATTTCTTGAGGGTTCTAAGTTGTTAATTAGATTCTATATGATTCTAAAGATTCGCACAACTGATTTAGGAAAGCATTAAAAAAATTAACGCAACGATCTCTTGCGTTCTAACGATTTTTCAGTTATCACGTTAATTTCAACAGGCAATGTCCACCTTGTTGCGGTTAAAGATTTGTGTATTGAACAATTACGAGGAAGGCATAGCTAGTTCATTTGATGCCAATTGCCAAAACATATTTAGAATCAGCGGGTCTCTCCAAAAATCTAATTAAAGCCATAATTAAATTCATACCTGGTTTTCAGAATGTAATTTTAGCCTGGTTTCAACAACATAGACGACACTCTCTTATTCTTTGAGGCTTTGTGTCCATACCCTCGTCCTTGTTATGTGCTTCTTGGTGAGTTTTTGCCTATATCCTTGGGTTGGGTTTTGAGTAGTCGCTCTTAAAATTAAATGGCAAGCATGCACCCACAAGCCAGATAATTTGTTGGCAAAGTGAGTACTCTCATTTCTAACTGTTCTAAGCTCGAGACAGCTAAAGATAAATAAAGAAGTTTTCCTATCACTTTTCTGTAATTCTCAAAAGATTCTTTTAGGATATATTGTATTAGAAAGCAAAGACAGCAACAAATCTCCTTATGTAGCATTGACGTGGTCAGATAAATAAAAAAGTCTTCACTCCCTTCATAAATTTGAAAAAGGTTCTCATTGGAGAACTTGAAATATATTTCCTCAACTGAAATTCTTCAGAGAATGCACTTGCTTCGCTTTACGAAGGAGCAGAATTGTGAATAATAGAAGAACATTCATCTAGTTTCCTACATTAGAATGGGTACTAATATTAGCGGTACAATAATTTAAACAATTTCTCAACAGTAACGAGAGGCTAAAGAAGCTTTTGAGAGTTTTTAAGCTGACTTTTGCAGGATAACGCTATCTCTGAATTTGACCCGAAAAGTGCCTCGAAATTAGGTAAAGCCGAGGATAGATACGAAACGGCTGTCTTATGGTCATTTCGCTCAGAATAAATCAGGCCTGCTTGATACCATAATTGAGCGGCGTGGAGTTTATCTGACCCTCCAGAGCTCTTTACAAAATTTATTCCTTCTTCAAATATTCTCAACGCATCATCTGTTCTCCCTGCCAACTGCAACGCGACTCCATAATCAAAATATACTGGTATGAGCATTTCATCACTTACTCCAAGAGCCAGCCATTTTGGAAAGACTTTCTCTAGCGTTGAAAGAGGATCCTTTCCCATCTGTCTTAGGACTCTCGCAATGGTTAAAAGAACAACTAATCCCCTTATATCCTCGTGTTCATTTATCTCCTCATAAACTTTATAACTCTCTTGGAAACACTCAAGCGCCTGCTCTTCATTATTCTTCGACCAATGAATTCTCCCTAGGGCAGATGAAACCTCTGCGACCGTCAATTTATGCTTTTTGCTGTTATTTTTCTTTGCCTTGAGGAGCTCTAAAGCCTTACTAAAGTTGTTTTCCGCATCATCAACCCGTTCAAAATCGAGCAAACACTCACCCAAATGCATGAGAGCCAAAGCATAAGTCTCGTGTTGAGAATTTAGCTTTTGGAAATATCCAATCGATGTTTCCAACGATTCCTTTGCCTCAAAAATGCGGTCTTGGGTTCGCAAAGAAACTCCTTTGTAGAAAAAAGCTTTCCCTGCGTTGACATAAGGGAATTTTTGAGTTTCTGACTTTTCTTTCTCACTTAAAATCTCACAAGCGAGGGAGCTGGTTTCCAAACAGGTCTCATAGTCACCAGCCTCAGCAAGATCTGCTGAGAGGTTTTCGAGAGTGATTGCGTGCTGGTAACTGAGACTTTTATCCTTTAAAAAGATTGCTGCTGCCTGTTTAAGATACTCTTGGGCTTCTGAAGGATTGCCCAACAAATTTAAGTAATATCCAATGTTATGATTGCAGTTAGCGTAGGCTTTTTCGTTTTCTTCTTGGAACTTGGAAAGCACAGTGAGTTTCACTTTTTCGAGTTTCAGCAATTGTTCTGCATGTTTCTTTGGAGACATGAGATGTTGGAGCGCTTCATATATCTGTGCGATCTCATGATTCTCTTCATTTTTGAGAGTTTCTCGTATTTTTAGAGCTTTATCCAATTGTTTGAATGCTTCCTCATGGTTATATTCTTGCAGTAATCTCAAAGCTTGGTATTCGAGTTGCTGAGCAGTCGCTAAATTAGATTTCGCTGGAATTTCATCCTTTTGAGAGCTGAAGTAGGAATTGCGATGATATTGTAGATAAGGTGAGATTGTTGCTAAAGGTTGAGACAGCAATAATTTACAATGTGAAGAGGCCAGAGGAGGAGTGATATAGAGGTGTTTGAAAAAAGGTTTGCTTGCTTTGATCATGTGAGGATTTGTAGTGTTTTTATCAACGAATTTAAAATAAAACGTGGCCTCTTAAGTAAAGAAATTGGCTTTATTGCAGTTTCTCAAGTATTTTGGTCATGATTAGCTATCATGAATCTTGAATTAGAGGGAAAGTAAATTTGATGGAAGAAACTATATATTATCTATGCTCAGATCTTTCTCATGAGTATCTATTTAACAAATTGAAAAATCCGTGGTCAACATCAAAATTGGGATAAGAACAAATGTATAAGATATTTCACAATGAAAAGAAAAAATCCTTGATAAAGCTGTCACAGTCACTTTTTCTTTATCATGCTCGAAGCTCGCTGATGGCTGTTTTTGAAAACGTTTTTTTGGAGGGAATCTTTTTGTTTTGCTAACGGCGGAACAGCTATTTTGAAAAAATCGTATTGAGGCTGTCTTTGACCTTGGCTTTTATCAGCAGGGACCGATTTTTTGTTTGTCCAATTTACCCTATAATTTCCCAAATTTGGCTGGAAAGAAACCGATTGTCGTTGTTCGTTGCGATTTTTCGTTATCTCTTGCTTATATAAGTATTTCCTAAACGTGTTGATGCTGTCAGATGCTGTCATTTGACTCATTTCGGTTGATTTAGCCGTCAAACCGCAGTCAGAATCCCTGCTTTTCGCCAGACCCTGCTTATAAGCTTTTGTGTTTGCAACAACTTTCCCGATCTGAACTTTGAAATTCTCCAAGTTTAACTCTGGTCTTGCTGCAAACGGCAGCATCTTTCGATGTTGTTCAGAATGATAATCAAACGATTTATTATTCCGACTTCGAGTGATCGGCGCTGACTCTTTCTTCGTTAAAATATTGTTGACTTTGACTTTTTGAGTATGATCTTCAACTTTGAATTTGTAAAGCAGTTATACACTAAATCCTCGACTCAACGCTTACCATTCTTATTATTCGTGGTTAAGCCTGCAGCCAGACCCTCACAATAGCTTTTCCCTCTGCTCATAGACCTTTGCGCAGAGTTAGATCTAGAATGCGCCTGACTTGTGTTCAAAAACTATGGAAGAGTTTACGTAAAGCACTTGTGGTAATGAAATGATACATTAGTCGTTTCTTCACCAATCTTAATTTTTTGAGAGCTCGGCCGATGGCTCCTTCTCCGATTAAGATCCCGCAACATTCTCTCCATAAAGCCTTGCGGTTTACCTGTTACAGATCGAATTTTACTCGAGATGACTTTGAAATTTTCATACCAGTGTGAGAAAAAGTGTGAGCAAATGCACTTTCCTTAACAGGAGAAACAACGTCTTTGGCTGCCATGCGGCTTCCCAAATTCTCCTGAGATACGCTTCTCTTTATCCTATGCTCCTCAATGCTGACTTTAAGGTGCTCAGTGCTCATTGATTTCGTCAAAGTTTTGATTTTTTCGTTTTGGTTCATCTCTTCTTTCTTCTCTCGATTCGATACCTCCGGTTCGATTTTGCTACTGAGATTGGTTTGGAAGAAATTAGCATGCTATACCAAACTGAAAATGGATACCTTGGGATTAGCTGGCTTCCTCCGTAACTAACTTCGGTATCGTCGTTTCTGCCCACCAATTGATATCTACAAAGATGTTATTCCTAGAGATAAATCGGAATTTGTACTGTTTATGAAATGCGCGGCTTTCTTCTCCTTGGTGAGTAAATCGATCTCCTAGCTTAGAGAAACACTCGGTCAGTTTTCTCTGGCACGATAAACCCGTTCCTAGTTCAATTGATGACTTTACTCGCCGATGTGAAATCGGATTTGCTTCGCTGCTCGCGGCTTGGTTGGATATTCCTCTTTGGTTCGTTTCTTTTGATCCAAACGGAAAGTAAAACTGATTTTGACTGAGATACAAGCTTTGGCTATCATTGGCAGTTGGATCTGGTGCATCTCTTTGACTTTGCTCAACGAAATCCGATGTTATTATCGTTTTCTTCATCGACTTAACCGGCTTAACTGCAGTTTCACACTTTCGAAGAGGGTCTTTCGCTTTTGATCTCGCCGAGAGTTCGCCATCTGGTTGCATCGGACCGGCTGTCTGCGAGAAATAGTAGGCCGGAGTTTGTTTAGACACCAGGACGGAAGGCTGGTTACCGGCCGTTATGCTATCAAATTGCGAAATATATAGTCTATTCGCGTTATTCGAAGCATAGTCTTTAACATCTGATTGCTCTGTTTTCTTTTCAGGGCGATTATCTACCAAATTTGGTCCTGCTGAAGACAAATCCTTGGTTTCTAAATCTAATGGCTGGGTGGCGAAAAGCGAGTGCATCGGGGAGATCGAAGCGGCAGATATATGGCTGATCTTGGACATATAATGCTGGGTAATCTTTGGGACAGGCTCTTTTTTTAGTTCATTGATCTGTCTTTCTGACCCAAGGAACGGGTTGCCGAAGTTATTGTGATAGCGTTGAAAATCTTCAGTTTTTCTCGAGATTGCTGAGATATCTGGTGCTTTAACAGCATCAAAGATCTGCTCTTGATGAGAGGTTGCAGGCTGCAGTGTTTCAGGCTTCTTCAATTCAGTGAAGCCGTTTGTTCTGCGTTCAGAGAGCAATTTACAGAGCAAATCCGCTGATCTGCGAGAGTTACTGAGACACTGCTCGATTTTCTCTGATAGCTCTTTCAGAGGCTGTCGCACAGTTGCTGAGCTTTCATTAAGCACTTTTGATCTCCTATCTTCGATTGTGGAACCCGGTTCAATCTGGCTGAACTTGAGTGTTGCTGTGCTAACTTCAGAATGTTGATTTTCGTCTCGGATTTTTGAGTTGGCTAGTCCAAGTCTCCGATTGCTGCTCCTTGGTTGGTGATTGCCGTATTTTTTATTAGGAGGGTCGCAAGGTGTTGATTTTGAAGCGTTTTTTGAGGCTATGGGTCCCCATTTCATATGCCTAGAAGTGAGTTGGTTGATAATGGAGAGTTTGTTGAAAAATTTGTACTTGTCGCTACTCAATTCACGGAGTAACTCAGCTCTTACGTCTTTCATAGTTTTCGCATCCGATATTAACGGTATAGAATAAATTTATGAATTTATCAAATTGCGCCTTTACCATCCGCCAAAGTTAAAGTTCACCATTCTTGAAGAACGTCTGAGTGAGATTTTTCAAACAAGATCAAGTAGTGTTGCAGAGTATCACTCTGAATTATATCTCAGGGCAAAACTAGAGGTTTATTTTGTTAAAATATCATTGAAAAGCCTTGGTTTTCGACAAAGTCTTTCGACTTGAACTGTGCTCGTTTCAAGTAGACTGATTATTAAAAAACAAAATCAAGGAGTATTGGAAAAGTATAAGAACTAAGAGCTACTGCTATATCACTTAGCATTAATACTTTTTTCAAAACAGAATATCTCGAATTAAATCAGATAAGCATTTTAAACTTCGATATCGAGTACTATGCAGCCTCTGCTTCTACTTACCGAGTCTCTTCCGAACATTTTGCAGAAAAAAGAGAAGCGTTATGTGAAATTTGCAGCGATTACAGCTCTCGTTGACATGGCCTTTCTCGGATACTGTATATGGAGACTAGTTACATTCATATCCGCAAAATCTGTGTTCAAAAACGACTCTGTTTGTGATCCATTGTCAAATTGGCTATTCGATATGCAATTATTTTACATTTACTCCATCTTTACGAAAATGCTGACTCCTCTCATCCTTGCAGTTAGGTCGCAGAGTTTCTACATACCTCTCCTGTTTTTGTGGGCTGCTGAGATCCCGTTCAGAATTACGTTTTGGAACCGGCATAATCGAATAGGAGAGTCAATAACAAGAGCCTGTTTTGAATACAATAAACATGAAATGGATGTCTACGAAGAGGTGCCTATTCATGCAGTTTACATTGAAAATGCAGTTTCTCTCGGAATAATAGCCAGCCTCTTTTTCTTGATGAAAGCTGCGAAGGTGATACGTGAATTCAAACGCATTGTGACACTAAGCGCGCAGCGTAGTAACGAAGTCTATTAATGAGTTTATTTCATCAAAAAGAAATTCAGTCCATTATAATACCAGAATCTGCATGCAGCCATCAAAGAGAACTTCAGAAGACTTCAGAGAGAAAGGAATAAACATATAAGGCATTTCTCAGGATCAGTTTTGCACCGACATACCGAAGAAGAGGGTTTTTGTGTTTGCAAGATGTATGAG
>ENA-UOUE01000450-UOUE01000450.1-compost-metagenome-genome-assembly--contig:-NODE-450-length-33073-cov-8.335192_pt1 | contig 33073 bp, 11 predicted proteins | sample MGYA00238146_ERZ747223 | MGnify/ENA primary metagenome ERZ747223 (study PRJEB28781, sample SAMN06268865) | compost metagenome | isolation source: single cell | place: USA: California, Emeryville, Joint...
CTCCCACAGCATATCAAGTCGCATCCAGCGGTTCTGCTGTAGGTGTAACGATCTCCCAAACCACTACCACCTGGTTCTCCTGCTCCAGCCCTACGGAAGATGCTAATTGGTCGTATTCCGCAGGATACTCAACAATCACTTGTGCTGGAGACACCTACCTTGGACCTTACGGCACTGGAGCGTCAGTTACTTCTCCAATTCTCTCACTCGACTCTCACAAAGGAGTCATAGTAACGTTCAATATGGCTTGGATCGACTCTTGGGATCAAGAAATGTTCATGATTTATGCCGATGGCGTCCTGGTTTATTCTAAAACTTACGGAGGAGCTTCATCACCCTCAAATACTTGCCAAAACCAATGGAAGGACGCTTACGAGATTATTACTTTCGGATTCAATCACACTGCAAGTACTTTGGTCTTTACCATTACCTCTAACTTGAACTCCCCTTCCAGTGATGAGGCATGGGGGATCTGCGATTTCACAATTACCACCTCATCATATCAAGTTACTTCAAGCGGTGTTGAAATTATAACTGATATAAATTTTATCGATTAGCATAGCATAAAAAATAACAATATCCTTTATGAATGCTGCAAATCTATTTTATTTTTTGTTCCTCCTTAAAACAGTAAATGGATTACTGAAATATCAACCCAATGATAAATGTGAATCTAAAAGAATCAAAAATGTATCATAATTTAAAATAGCTATCAAGAAAATGAAAGAGGTCTACGTATCTTCAATTTACTTAAGGCTGAATCTTCCAAAAATTATTTTAAGTTTTGTATTATTTTCTCCATTAATCTCGTGCAAAATAAGTGCAAAGGAATCCTATTCTTTTCCATTACTTCTCGAGTTAAATTAGCTTTCTAAATCATGAGCTTGAGATTAGTTTTGGTTATTACAATTTTATTCCCAGGCTCTGTGAATAATAAATTGGAAACGTAATGCTACCAAAAAGCATGCCAAACCCCCGCCAGAAATCAACTCATTCAGCCCTTCAAGAGTCAACAACGAAAAGACGTTGGGAGGATGATTATCAGATACATCAAATAGTGCGTCAAAATAATCCATCACTGAGATTACATTGTATCCTTCTTTATAAATCAGAATTTCACCATGCATTCATTATCTATGCGAAAACAAAACAATTAGGAAGTAGGGAAATCGAGCACTCCTACCAAAAAACATCAAATTAACTGAAGCAAGAAAAAGCTTGCTTTGATGTTGTTCTCGATTAATCTATCCTTATTTGATCTTTTCTCTCTAATAGGTTCAAATTCTCAATCTTATTTAGAATTGATAATTTAAAATTTTATTTTCCAGCGTAACACAGTGAATTGTAATGCTCTCAAAATACGAGTCAAATGGCAGGCCAAGCGATGATTTACTCCATAATTCGCTAAAAGCTGGTACTTGCGCTTTAGTCCACTTCTTTGAGGAGAATCTTGTTTCAATCTCCGACTACTATGATCTAACTTTCTATAGAAGAGAAAATTCCCGTATCTCCTACGCTCCTTGCCTGGTCATCGATGAGTAATGAGATTAGTATTGTTGAACTGGAAACGAAGCAAGAGTTTGCTAACTTTGCTGGGGTTAAACTCAACGGGATCGACGGTTTCCTTTAATTTTTCCCTATTAGTTAACTCAATTTTGATTACTATCTAAGAGGAAGGCAGTAGCAGCCGGACTCACGTGAAAGAGATTGCAAACACAGGATTCTTAGTTTCTGTTCAGCATTCCTATGACACATCTGCCAATCTAGAAGTTTTTGATGTCTCACGGAAAGGACAAGTGAAGAAAATATATTCATTTGAGGAAGTTGCTGGCAGTAGAATTATTGTTAACATCTACCTCTTAATTATCGCCTCTTTCTAGTGACCGGAGGTGGAGATGTAACCTATCATTCAAGAAGAGGTTTTCTTGGCGCAATTCCTGTCACAAGGAATATCGCATACCATCTTTTCCAATTCTCCGCTTCAAAGGCTGATAGTATTGTAAAACTCATCAAAGTCGAGATGGCACTCCCAATATAGCACTGAAGAAGGTAATTACTAACTTATTGCATTACAACTAAATTTGCAGGACTTGTAACCTTTGTAACCTAGACAATTTCGTAACTAGCCTTGATTTCAACCCTCATGGAGAGGCTGCAGCAACTATTGATAAGTATGGCATATGCATCATAGCAGATGTTAACACTGATAATTCTCATTTTCATCTCAACCTGGAGGGAGACGAGGGTAAACAAAAGATTATTTCAGTATCCATAACTTTCCTATATCCTAATTTATCTATGACCAGAAGATTATTTCCTTGAAACCACTAAAATTCTCTTATTCTTAAAATTACTCTTTAGATAGTAGTGCTCGCTGTAGATGGAGCACTAATCCTGATGAGTCATTATTATTCGTTAAGTATGATGGGAGGCGCCCCAATATCCTAGATGTCGAGAAAAAAGCATTCATTATGAAGGGCCCCATTCAACTTGAATCCCGTTGTAAGTGCAGTTAATTTTTGTGCTCCTTCTTCTCTTTGGACTGTTTCACTTGAAAGAGAGAACAATGTCTTCTCTGTGCAATGAGAAAAAAAACTACCTTTTCATTTTAGTTTTTGAATTTCTGTATTTTGCTTATATTCACACTTCTCAGACACAACGATCTGGATTGATGTATGTCAGAGCAATGGAAACTTACTAGCTTCGGGTGGTTGCGATGGCACTATCAAGGTATTTGACAAGCAAGCATCAAAGATTGCCCGAACTTTTAGTGGCATCCAATACAGTGATAATTCTTGATTTGTTTTAGTAAAAATTTTCTGACTTCTAATTGCTATTTTCTAGATTTCATCTATTGTGTGCGATGGAGCCCAAGCGGCGATATGCTCGCGAGTGCTTCCGTGGAAGAGGAAGTTGCACAATTGGACTTCAAGACTGGAAAAAAGCTCTATACTGGAAAGAAATCGGATGAGTGTAAATTTTCATTGCTTAATTTGTAGCAACTATTCTTATTTAATTGTTAGGTGGCATTATGTCTATTTGTTTCATTTGAGTAACCATCAAAGTCAGTAACTACCTAGAAGAAAGAGGCCACCAGAAACTAAGAGAACAATAATTAGCAATAATGGCAGCTATCGTTTTTTGTCTTTCTTTCAATATCGATGTTTATCATGCATTCCTCCTATCTGAGAATAGCATAATTAGTTCAAGAAACCATGAGCACACAAGAAAAAATAAAGTTAATCTCATAGTATTTCTTTCGAAGTAGTTCATCGCAAACAAAGACAGATCCAATTATAAATTTTTCAGACTCTTGGTCTCTAAGAATAACTTGTATTAATTCAAGCAATATGAGAAATCCCTTCAAAGATCCAGCTTATAGTTCTCTCCGAACATTGATAGATTGAGGGCACGACAACTACAATCACAAGCGAACAGTATTAAGTTATTATAAAACAAATTTTCCTTTGTGATATTCTCGTTAATTTTCTTTACTTCACAGCGAATAAATATTGGATATTGTCAACTTACTTAAAATTTGTCTATCACTCATAGTTATTTTCTACATGATGCTTTTCAGCTGATTTTCCTGGAAGTCCAGAGATCTGAAAGAAAATCTAATTCCAAAACTAATTTTGATAAGTTATGTCCTTGTGAAAATTCTCTTCGATACTGCCTCTACAAAATAAATCACTTCTATTACTCTTTGTAATCTGAATTTAGAATTGTAAGATGAAACCTTATTCACTCCTCTCATCGAACAATGAGCAATCATGGAAACATCATTTGGGGTCTTAAACCAATTAAATAGGGCTGTGTTGACTCAAGGAAAACAGCGTTAACCCCAAAAATTGTTTCAATTTCAAAGTGATAATCATAGTTGATAGGAAGAGCTCATCTAGTCGAGTAGATTTACAATATAGAAAACACCATAAATTGATGCATGATCAAGTTACTAATATGAATCTCTCCACAATGAGTTAAGATGTCTGTTAGGCCTCAAATACTCAAAATAGTATTTTGTACGAAATGCGGGCCTTTTTCAATGGCAAGAGTGTTTAGATTAGACAGCGTTTAGATCGATTCTTGAGTGTAGTGACTCAAAAATAGAAATTAGACTTCATTTAGCAATATCTTAAGTCCGACAATCAATCAACGTTTTTTTCCGAAAATTTTCCTTGAAAAATCGTCAAATATCAGGGGATTTTGCACCGCGTCACCAATGCAGCAGTGACATGGATGAATAAAACATTTTCAAAGTGCATTAAACACAAATATTTTTATTTGATTCATCAAGCTTAAATCTCTGCTTTGAAAAATATTCAGAATTCCAATTAGATTCCAGGCCAAATTTGAAAAATTTATTAGATCAGTGTTTCTGCAAATTTCGAACAATTTATTAGGGTTCAAAGTTTTAATCCGTGGTATTTTTTTAAACGTGAGATAATCAGCAAGTCAGCATAGAAAGGACTTAGTTGAATCATTGGTAGCAGAATGACAAAGCATAAGAAAAATTTCGGATCAAGAAACCTAAAATCTCATTAGCGGGCGATCTTTACTTCATAATGGAGAGAAAACTTCATAAGCAGACCTCATTTACTCAAATTTTCCGAGTAGATGAGGTTAAACAGAGCGAGTTAGTTCGAAGATTGCATCAATCAGCTAGAAATAGATGAAGCTAGAGCCTTTGGCAGCTGCTTGTTTAGAACTTAGTGTTTGATAAAATCAGGAAGCGTATCAAAAATAATTTAGAGTCCTAATAAAATGGAATACACATAGAAATTTTGAGATCAAAAACCCTATCGTTAATTTGGATGCTGAAATTACTGATGATTTCTTTATTCGTACATTCGGAAATTTTTCCAAAAGTTATCGCTGCAGAATAAAATTATTAACTTTTTAATTAATAGGTACTTTCTATTTAAATCAACGCCTAATTTTGCTAAAATCATTTTAGGCTTACCTTTCTTTTTATTGAGGAAAGCTATTTCGACAATTTGTTAACCTACAGACATTTTCATAACATTTCAGATGACTCTAGGGCGTATGCTTCCATTATCAAGATTGATCTTCGTGTTATTCCTAATTGGCTTTCCATTCGCAATCGGCTTGGATCTTATCGTAGACGCAGATATCCAGAGCGTCAATGGCACCTCTTACCCTTCTTTATCTCAAGCCATCAGCGCACTAATTCAACCCGATGGTAGTCTGAGAGACACCACCAATACAATAACACTCAAAGTTTCTTGTCTCAATGTCTCTCAGTACTTCACGTCTGATTCAATAATTGGAACTGGAATCGAGTCGCTACTGATCAAATACGAGGGTACTCCTGAAACCGTTGACCTTAGCGCGACTTGTAGCCAACTTCCGACTGTTGTTATCTCATCGAGCTATAAGATAAACTTTCAATACATGCAAAACGTGACTTTTGTTGGTCTCAACATTCAATATATCGCGTCTCCTACCCTCAGCCAAATCCTCCATTCCTCGAACGTCATCTTCTCAAACTTTTGTTTCAACAACTCCGAACCTGACTACCCAGACCTTACTAGTAAACCTCCGTCGAATTATTATATCACTTTCAACTTCAACAACGTGACGAATTTTACCATGACAAATGGAGTGTATTTGATTGACGCTCTCAAAACAGTGAGTTTGACTTCAGTGTCCCAAATAAAAATCCGTGCGATAGTTTATGAGTTTCTCAGCACGACTCATGCTTCCTCTCAGTATGCCCTTTTTGCAGACAATCCTACTTATTTTGATACCAATGCAAGCATCACTCAGATTCGGTTCCGCTGTCCACCAGAACCAGTCATGATGCCTATTGTCTATCGATTTCTCAATATAAACAGCGGAACTATGTCAGACGTAAGCATGTCAGATTGCAATTTCAACCAAGTTATCACGAGTTACCAAAGGCTTATGAGCGTCAATGGAGTTAAATCATTTCATATGGATAATGTTTCCGTCTTTAACATATCATATGCGAGATACTATTCTCAGTATTTCGCTGTTTTTACGAGCGTTATGAACTTAACAATTTCGAACCTCCAAGCAGAGAATGTCACGGTTCCTCTGCCGTATTACTTTATCCATTCCCAATTCATTCAAATAAACGATGGAACCTACGGAACAGCTTATCCAATGAATATTTCGCTCATCAATTGGACGATTAGCAACTGGCATTTAGATCAACTTCATCAGATAGTGCTTCTGATTTTGAGCAACGCGAAAAGCTACAACGGTCTTCAGATTCAAAATATTTCCATGAGCAACTGTCGTTGTGTTTGGACCAACTCATTCTTAGCGATGGAAATCCCTATTCCGATTGCCCAAACACTCACATTCAATTTTCCACCAATCACTATTAACGACTTCAAATTCGAAGGGAGCAAGATGAATGGTACTAGAGTATTCTGGTTTAAGCATTACTACTCAACCACTTTCCAGTATACTGAAGGGACTGAAATATTCCGCTTCCTCTTCTCGAACATAACACTGCGAAATAATCATTTTAACACTTCGACTTTTGTAACAGCTGATGGTTTTTTAGTCTCAATCTCCAATTTGACTGGCTACAATAATAATTTTACAACTTCGGGAGGTGTGTACTTGAGCACATCTATATTGAGTTCGTTCTTCCTTGCAAATTCTCAACTAACGGATATTAGGTTGTCGAATCAATCAGCATTGGTGCTCTCGAATCTAACAACCAGAGTCTGGGCGCTGGAAGACACTTTTGAGGAAAATACTACTATTGTATTTGCAGAAACAAGGCCATTTATTGTCTACAATAACGTTTTCGAGAACATAACTGCTGATGTAGACTCAGTCCTGGTAGCTAGTACTAATCCGATGGTAATCGTACAAGGAAATATCTTGAAAAATGTCACTCTTACAAATTCGAATTTATTTCAACTCGGAAAGTATCAAGATTTCTACACTCCTAAAACCTTGTTTTATCATATATACTCGTCAAGCTCATACAGGCTATACAACGTTTATGATGCAGAAATAAGGATATTTGAAGCAGTTGAAGCTCTAATCTTTCTCAACTCTTCTGTGCTCCAAGAAATATATAATAACACGAGAACAAACATTCAAAGTTACGAACCAGAGAATGCAATATTTTTCATCAATGTCCAAGACAACATCATCGAGTCCATCCATATGAAAGAAAATAGTCAGCTCATAATACTCTCTGATTTTCAGGCAGAGAACAGCTCAGTTACAATCATCAATAACATACTTCTTTCAATTTCAAGTGACATCGAAATAAACTTATTTTTCGTGAGCGAAATTGCTAGACTAATAGTCGTTAGCAATAATTTATTGGGAATCTCAGTGGCAGGGTATCTGCTATCGTTTAGCACTCCTTATTTGGATAACTTGGTAATCGATTCAAATTCATTCTCAAATATTGGCACCATAGGAAGCTACCACATAGAGGCCCAAAAATGCGACACAATACTTATCAACAATAACACTGTGCAAAACAGTAACCCCGAAAACCCTTTCATTAGTATCAGTTGCGATGCCATTGACACCGGCGTGACTCTCCAAAACTCTCATTTCATTAATATCACGCAGAGCAGTCGGAAAAGAATATTACAAGGGCTAAACTTGATTGCTGTAACAACCAAAATGGATTCTAATTCTGGAAGTAATCAGATTGCGTTAATGAATAACGTCTTCAAGAATATCACCGTAAGTGTTGAAGAAGGTTTCACTAAGAATGTCCTCGAAAACTCTTTTATTTTCGTGATGTCGATCGATTCTAGCCTGATTTTGAAAGATAACACCTTTGACGAGATTTCTATCACTCCTCAAGGAAACATTTTCACCATATCCATACCCACAATATATTTCAATGACACGAAGTTCAGCAACTTCAAGTACTGGGATGTGAACGGCGCTTTTAATATGATTTTCTATAATCTATCCATCTCTAACTGCAGCTTTGAGTCGAACAGCGGGTTCAATTCCAACGGAGCCGGTTTGATGAAATTTTCTAATCCTAGTCCAGACACAAACGCTTTGAACGTTCTCGTGGAAAATTGTACGTTTGAGAGAAACGTTGGTTCGTATGGTACCATCCTTTCCACATTAGACACATCTATCCAGCTCTCTATGAGGCAAATCTATTTAGTAAATAACTACGTGAATGAGACAGGTGGACTACTATTCTTTCAAAATATCTTCAACAGCAGCATGAATATCACTGACTGTGTTTTTGAGTCTGGGCTAGGCTATCTCGAGGGTTATCTCCTGCTGAAAGTCTTCACAATTCACACTCCAGGACAAAATGTAAATTTGACTTTAAATCACTCGATTATGACAATCGGAGCTGGCGTAGAAGGAAGTTTTGTCCAAGTGGTCAATCAACACAAAGTGAATTTAATTGTTTCAAACTTCACTCTGACCAGCGCCCTTGATTCGACTGACGCATCTAAGAAATTTTCAATTGCGATAGCTGATAATGTTGATGCTATTTTTGAAGACCTAATTGTTGAGAATCTCGTGATAAAAGAAGTCGGATTATTTATTCTCAACTGCAACATGGCCAAAAATTTTGCTCATCATTGGATGCTGCAGATTTCGAAAAGCTCTTTCAAAGCATTGAATCTGAGCCAAGGTCTTCTCACGATTAATTCCGATGAATATTCGAAAATCGCACTTGAAAATTTGACGATCCTCATCCAAGACACGAATTTTGAACAGATTGGCTGGTCATCCAGCGCTGGAGGTATCATCAGTTCAACAACTTCTCTAATTGGCAAGAGTGAAGGAAACGAGTTCGCGGTTACCGTGAGAAGCTGTTCCTTCCAGTCTTTAACAGGAATGCAAGGTCTGATCTATAATGGAGTGGAATCGAATTTTAACCGTGTGCTTTGGCTGGATCAATCGATCTTTAAGTCTATAGAAGCGATGGGTGGAGGCGCACTTGTGAATCCTTCCTCTTCTTTGCTATCAACAAGTTCAAAGATAAATACCTCGTTAAGTGGTGTTTCATTCGCATTGACAAATTGCAATGTGAGTAAAGTTAACGCTCAACAAGGTGCTATCTTTTATTGGGAGAGCCAAACGAGAGGGATTTCAATAATCCTTGAAAATAACTACATGGAGAATATAGTTTCTACTGGAAATGGAGGGATAATCTCTGGCTCTTTCCAAGTCTCAACTCCTAATGAAATCCTTATGGAAAGCAACTATGTCTCAATAATTCTGAAGAACTCGTCATATAAAACTATTTCAGCAAGAAATGGCACCATCATTCATTCTGAAATAACGTCTCAGTTATTGAACATAACCCTTGAAAATTGTACGTTCGAGTCCATCACTTCACTGAGGAATGGAGGTGTCATCTACATGGTTTCACCATCTCCTGATGACGGAAGTTCTATTGCTACTGCCTTAGCATCAAGAGTTTTGCAGGATATCACTCAGCCCGTGGGAAATCTGACTATACTCGACACTTCTTTTGAAAAGATTACGGCACAAAATGGAGCCATCATTTATGATAGGACACCCAATCTCACCTTATCGATTCTTCTCCAAAACAGTACTTTCCAAAATGTAGTTTCTACCTCGCGAGGAGGAGCGTTCTACTTCAATCAGCCAGTACTCTCAGGCCAAGATAACAAATTCTCCCAATGCTCAGCTGGAAGATCCGGCCAGCTCGTCTATTCGGTCTCAGATCGAATAAACCTGACTATTTTCAGCTCGAATGATGTTTCTACATCGACCTTGCCACTCTTTACCTTTGGACCGACCAACCTCCAGATAGAGTTTATCTCAATAGACATTCCTCAACGCGTTTTGGCCTTAGAAAATTATCAGGATTTCTCATCAAATCCAATTATCCCAAATCTAACATCATATTCGCTGAGCAAATACGTTATCAAGTTGACATTAATCTATGCCGGAGCTCACGGCGTGCAGAAAGTGACTGACGAGTCATTGCAGGCTTCTCTCGCAATGGTTTTTACTAATCAGAACACGAATAAATCTCAAACGCAAGATCCGTTCAGATGCACAAATTCAGTTTGTCAAATAACTCCCAAAGACATTACCCTTGCAGGAAAAGCAGGTGACGTCGTATTGGTCGATGCAACCTATACGTCTACGCGTTACACTCAGTTCCAGCAATTCAGCATCACATTAAGAGGGTGTGCCGCTGGAGAATTAAACGATACTGCTGCTGAAAAATGTTCTCCCTGTGGCTTTGGAACCTATTCTCTCGATCCGAGTGACAAAATATGCGATAACTGTCCAGCAGGCGCGATTTGCCATGGTGGGAATAACATCGAAATTGAGCAAAATTTCTATAGAAGCCCGAACCCAACGCGCTTGCATATCGTGCCTTGTAATAGCAGTGACCTTAGATGCCTCGGAGGATTTAACAACAGCTGCTCAGAAGCATATACAGGTCCACTTTGCCTACAGTGCAACAATCAAGGTGGATATCTATTATCTGCGTCCGGTGAGTGTGTTGAATGTTTAGAGAAAAACGCACTCCTTATTCGAGGCGCACTTCTGCTTTTAAGCGGACTAATGTATCAACTAGCTATGATACTTGTGACATACAAAAGTAATCGAATGAAGCATGAGTCTGGCTCGACTAGCCTGCGACCTGGAGCATTTATGGTCATCTTAACTTCGTTCTTCCAGATTACTTCTATAATTGCAAGCTTCGACGTTGGAACAGTTTCCTACCTCCTCAATATTTCCGTGAACATCGGTAATCCGAACTCCCAGAGCATATTTTCCTTGCAATGCTTATATGGCCTTACCACGAAGGATGCGTTAGAAGCTCTTCAGTTCAAGTTACTTTTGTATGTGTTTTCTCCAGCCTTCAAGATTGTGGTGGTCATCCTTTTCGAGCTGCTTAGAGGGTTGGTTTGCAGAGACAAAGAGGGACGCGGTATCCCAAAAAGCTTGACAAGAGTCGGTGTAGCTGCTGTTGTGCTCATCATACTTGAACAACCTGGTATTATTGGTGCTCTCTGTGACTATCTGAGCTGCACGAAGCTTGACCCCTACGTTGGGGAGTACTACATCACAAAGCACAATAGCATACAATGTTACACTCCTGAATATTATCATCTTAGACATGTTTTAGTTATTCCTGCTCTGATATTCTGGGGGCTCGCCGTCCCACTTGTCATCTTTTTAAGGCTCAGAGCTCGGAGAAAGAGTCTATTTAATTCCAGAGCGTTCAGAATTGTTTTTGGTAGTTTCTACAACAACTTCCATCAAGAAGCATACTACTGGGGGATTCTCGCCATGAATTTCAAGATAGTCATCTTTGTTCTCCATTCAATTCTGACAACCTCCCAAACGGCAAAGGGCCTCATTTTTATGTGCGTCTTCCACTTTTATTTCTTGCTGTATAAGAGCAAGCCTCCATACAACCATATCTACTTGAACAGGGCTGAAAAATATTGCAATATAGCCTACATGATTTTGCTTACTCTGGTACTTTTCAGACAAACGATCGAAAACACAGTGGTCTATGAAATCTGCAACGTTATCAGCGTAATAACTGTTGTGTTTACTGGAGGATATGTGGGGTTGAACCTAGTCTGGGTGAACCTTTTGGGAGTAAACCGAGTAATCCAAAGCCTTCTTGATAGAAGAAAAGACCAAATAATACGCGCTGAGACGCTCAAAATTTTGAAAGAGTTCCATGAAGATAACCCTGAGAGAATTGATAAGTATCATCGTCGAAAGGCACTGTCTCTGGAATTATCTCCAAGGTAGTTTTCTTATAGATTCGTCACTTTACAATTGATTAAATTAGACTGAGAAATACAAGAGAATATGAGCGTAACACAAAAGATGCCACCCCCAGCAATTTCTTTCAAAGGAGCCTTTATGCACTGTACAAAAGAATAAATAAATCATCTGCTCAGCCAGCTTTGAACTTGAATTTTTCCTCAGTGATGAGCATTCCTTCTCAAGAAGGAGCCACTTGCAGACCTTTTTCCTCGATTACATTGGAAACAAGCCGAAAGAGGGGAACATTGCAAGATGGTTCGCTAGCCTTTACAGATCAAGGTGAAGAACTAAATAGCCTAAGACGAGGCCATGAAAGCTACTTACCCTCTCCACGGCTTCGAGTTGATGACCAGTCATTACCAACAATCTCTATACCGTCTTCGAATAGGCGTAAGTATCTTAGTCCATTGCATTGTGTTGAAGAATGAAAAGTTGGCATTTTTTTTTTTCATTGATAAATCATGATAAAAGATTTCGATTCCTATTGCATATATCAATCATGATGAAAAATATTAATATTTTGCCTTGATTCATCTCATTAATCAAAGTGTAAAGTTTTCAGGTGATTAAATAATAACAACTTCATTAGCCTATATCAAAATTAATTTGCTAAGCAAAATAAAACAGAAATGTTTCCAAAAAACGCCAGCAAGCCAATTTCTGACCCTCCGGAGATCGATCAACAGGTAGAGGATCCGGACTGAATTCTAAAGTAGCTTCTCATCAAGAACTCAACAGTAAATAAGATAAAATTCAAGCTCTAACTGAGAAAGTGAAAAAAGACGCTGAGCACGAAGAGAGAAGAAGAGGTGTTCAAGCGAAAATCGAAGAATCGAAAATCACTTCCTTACCTGTTTCGAACATTGGTAAAATAAGGAGGATCAAATTTATTCTACTAATTCATTAAATTTTCTGTACATAGAAAATGCCTCTCCAAAACTACTTGTTTGCTGCTCATGGAGTGCTAATGAGATCAGCATTGTAGAATTAGAGACAAAGCAAAGGGCAAACTTTGATGGAGTTAAACTTAGCAAGAGAGGTAAAATTGAATAGTTTTTTCAAAACTATCCTCAGTATAATGAAAATAATTATAGCTTCGAGTTGGTCATATGTAAAAGAAATCCCAAACACTTCATCATAATTGGGACAGGGCAGCCAATTTGGAAATATTTGATGTATCGAGGACAGATCGAATCAATGAAAATTTATTCCTTTGAAGAAGTCTCAGGATGTAACATCATTTAACTCAACTATCTAAAATTGCTGGAGACAGTGTCCTGGCTCTTTCGGATATTAGGAGGAGATGTCTTATCAAGTGAGGAGAATATTAATTACGACAGATGGGAAGAAAAACTCTTGTTCATTATAGCACGCTAGTGATGTGCCTCCTGATATTTGTGCCTGGTAAAATTCACTTTGATTCTTCAAAACATGTGAGGCGAAGCCCATATATTCGATCAGATTTGGAAAGTGACTGACATTGGAAGGTTTAAATAAATTTTGAGACGATCGGGTTCCTTTTAAGTTGAATAAAGAATCTAATAAAATTCCAATCCTTAATCTGATTTCCAACATTGATAAATAATGCAATGTAACATCAAAGAATTTTTTAGACTTTTTCAGCATTGTTTTCGAGCATTTTCCTACAAAAATTCCATCTGTACTCGAGTTCAAGATCACTCAACGCCTTCTCTGCAGCACCTTACTTATTTTCCAGCTGCCACTGCTCACTATCACTTAGACAGTCTGAAGCATTGAATCCGACAGGATGGTAACACTCAAGATGAAAATACGTCCGAGCAAGTCTTACACATTGGTTTCGTCTCTCAACAAACAATAACTGTATACAGGGTAACTGGAGGAATCATTTCATTTTAGAGCGCTAATGTCAGACACTTCTGAACATTTCAGGCGCATGTCTTAAGATGCTTCAACATTTTGCTAGACGTCGCTGTTTTACTTCTCTAGAATTGATTTCGGAAAAGGGTTTAGGTTATAGATACAATTAGATTCGAGTATTTTATCTTTGAAAAGTTTATTGTAACCTGTTGATTCATTGCTGATCACAAGGTTATCTATACGTTGTAATTCAACAACGTCTCTTGAGTAATCTAGAACAAATGAAAATTTCTTCCAATGACAAATTTAGAGGAGCAAGTTCTTCCCATCGCATTAGTAATTGATAGTTAAATACTATTTTTTTACTAATTCCTCATTTGCTGTTGACTGTAGTTTTCATTTTTTAAAGTAAATGAGACTACTGTGTACTAATTTAACTACATATTTAATTCTTTAATTCTTGATAAAAAGATACGAAAATTACTTTCAGAGCTCAGAAATACTTAAACAAGTAGCAGGCCTCTAACTCCAACATTGATAAATTCTTAATCTTTTTATAAAGTTTTCTTCAAAGTATAGTCATTACGGTATTTTTTAAATGAAATTTTATTAGGTATTTGATTGATTCTTGTTATAACCATTCTTTTCTCAATAAAGTTATCATTGAGGATAGGAAAAGATACAGACAGATTAGATTAGGATGTAGATATTTACTCTTAGTACTTTACTTTTTGAATCGAATTGAATATTTTGATGTGTAACAACAGTCCCTTTACCTTATTATAATAAGAGCTATAAACCGAACTAATCGCATTTTCAAAACTCGATACAAAGTGCAAAGATATAAAATATAATTCAAATACCTCTCTCAATTGCTATAATAGTGGGACTAATTGCCCAACTTGAAGGAAATTTCCTTCTTTGAGGATGAAATTGTTGGGAAAATGATCTGCGCTTCCCAGACAAGGGAAAACTGCCACTAATTAGCAAAAGTGTCGAAGATGAGATATTTCAATTATTTCATTTGTGAAATTTAAAATATTGTATTATAATTTGCGAATTATTTCTGCTTTCAAAATTTTGATAATCACACAGAATATCCTATTCTACAATATCCCTGTTTTAAAAATTTAAAAGAAACTCAAACGTCTATCACAAAGAGGCCAACCTCTCATATTACTTGATCAGAAGAAATCCATTTCATTATTTCTAACTATTAAATTTTAGGCATTATCATTGTAGTGAATGCTTGAAACTCCTTTGAAAATATATCCTTTCAAATTTGTTTTTTGGGCCCCACAGAATGTTGCTCAATCCTTTGTATTTCGCTATCAAGTCCAAGACTCTAAATTTTGGAGATCCCATTAAAGTTGGGCCGAAATATCAAAAAAGCTCACATATCCTGCGCATTTTTCGATTTCAAATAAAATAAAAAGTGGGAAGGTGATTTAAAATGGCAGATAGCGACTTTGATATCAGCGACAGCGTTTCTCTTTCAAACGACGAGTTCGATCTCGCGTACTCAACTGCCCATACTCAGACTTCGCACCCTGGCAAGACGCCCAGTGGCAATCTAGGAGGCATTTACTCCATAAAAAGCAATTTGGAAGCAATATCCATCGAAAACCTTTTGGGTATCCTCACTGAATCTCGAGAACTTAAAACTGCTCGCAAATCGCAACAGAAAGAAAAAACCAACGATTCCTATTACATCGAAGAAAACAAGAAAGCGATTAGGAAAGTCCAAGAGATAGAAAACCAATTGAGAGCTAACGAAAGCCAGAAACTTACAATAGAGCAAAAGCTACAACAAGTTGAAGAGCAAAAAAGCAAAACCAAGGAAATTGCAGATAGCCTTGAGAGGAAAAATCAGCAACTTGAAAATGACCTTGCTGGGCTTAAGCATCTCTTACAGAGGATGAATCTCGAGAAAGATGATTTCAAATCCCAAATCGCTCATGCTGCCTTAGAGAAAGATAGAGCGGTCAGAGAGTGCAAGCTAATGAAAGAGCAGCTGACTAAAAAAGAGGCTGAGGTATGACAAATGTTATATGATAGATACTCTAATAAATGATATTACCCTAAGAACGAAGAGCTGCAGCAAAGAATAACCAACCTTGAAAAAATGAACGAGCAAGTCGTTGGCACGTTAAATAATCTCGGCTTAGCCGAGTTTGCGCAGAAACTGCTCTCGATTACGAGCACAGTGGAGGGTTTTTCAAACATGGAAGAAGAATTTAACCTAGAAAAAACCCAGATTTATGACTTTTTGAATCTGATTTTGAATCAGTATGAAGAGAAAAATAAAGCTTTGAAGGAGCTTCAAGATGCTAAACTAAAGGAGACGGTTGCGAAATTCCAGGCAGAGAACATCGCGCTGGCTCAAAAGATAGAAACACTTGATGTAATCACCAAAAAGCAGGGTAAAATGCCACAGGTTTTATGAATATACTTACGACTTCCTTTGCTAGAAAAGAAAAATTCCGAATTGATCGCTCAAATTGAAATTTTGAAAGCTGAGAATCAAGCCTTGAACATGAAACTCGCCGACACGAAGGCAGATAGCCAAAAGATTCAATCGCTGCAAGAAGAGCTGAAGAGGAAATCGACCCTCATTAACAGCTTGCAGGCTTTGGTGAAAGTGATAGAGGCTAGTAACATAACAGGAGAGCGGTTCAAATCCCAAGATTTCGAGGCTGAAGGCGAATCTGGTGATCAAAAATATAACCAACTTCTTGTTCAATACAGTAATTTATATTGCTTTGGAGTTAAATTGACACGCAACATGTGCTATATAGGAAATTTAAAAGAAGATTGGATCCGAATTAAAAACGAGTGTGATACGCTGAAAGCCGCTGTCGGAGGTCTGCAAGAGAAGGACGAGAAATTTTTAGAAAGGATCGCGCAGTCAAACAGCGACTTGAAGGAACAAAACAAAAAGCTTGCGGCTGATGCGAAGAGGATCTATGAGGACGCACTTGAGAAGATCGGCGCGTTTAAGAAATTCGCAAGGGACCTACTCGGCTGGGAAATCAGCATCACGCAAGAAATCGTAGAGCTTAGAAACACGCAACCTTGGACAGCTGGAAAAGAGAGCACAGTGGTGGTCCGAACGAATGAAGAGGGCACGACTCAAGAGATTATTGAGACTGAGTTTCTCAAAGAAATGTTTAATAAAAATCAGAGTTTGGTACAAATAGCCCAGCGATCATACCCCGTTCTTTTTTCCTATCTTAATATGCTTCTCAGACCAGATGTATCCGGTTTGTAAACATATATGTTCATCCTTTTTGTGATTCATATCCTCTAGAAACCACATATCGGTAAAACATAACTTGGAATAATTAACTCAGCTGGAAAATTGCTTCAAACCAGGCTTAGCTTTGATATTTTCCAGGTTATTTCCTAAAATTCTTTGAAACGGAGCAATCTCGCAAGAAATTTTAGAAAGTGATGAAAGGAAATATTTGGCTTAGCTAAAATTTCATAGACTCTTCCTTAATCTTAGCTCATGAGTTTTTCTTTTTCTGCGATTAAAAGTTGATTCATTAGTGTTCAGGATCACGAACACTGAATTAAAATCACTATTTAAGTCTCTACATGAATACTCTCAAGATAGTTAAAGAAAACTCGCCCATCTTCCTTGCTAAAGAAAACTGGATTCCAGATAGTAAAGCAAGGGCGTGCTTTCAATGCAATAAAGAATTCCTCCCTCCAATTACTCGAAGACACCACTGCAGAATGTGTGGCGGTGTCTTTTGCTCGAAGTAAAACCCTTCACATTCAAGTAGATTGACTTATTAATCCCTTTTGCTGTGTTCAATAGGTGCTCTAACAGGTTTCTCACTGACCCGTTTGTGTTCGAGGGCGAAAAGAAGATCAGAGTTTGCGATAATTGCTATAAACTCAGCCAAAACCACATCAAAAAGATCAGTGTTGATGTCATCTTGGATTTGGTACCCAGTGGCACCTACTCCATAGAGGCAAGGAGTTCCATTTCAGGAATGCCGATGTTTATTTCCTATGAAGAGCAACTGCTCGAAATTAACAGAAATCTCACTGCAATAGTCCAAAAAACCTCCCGAGAGATCCTCGGATATATCTTAAAGAGCAAAGGGTTATACGAGTCCTGGTACAGCGTGCTCGAGCCTCTTGTTATGCAGCCTCTTTTTGAAGTTCAGACAGACCCGATGGAAGAGGACGGTCCCATTGACATCAACCGTTTTATTAAAATAAAGAAGATTCCGTTTCCGGACAACTCTCAGACCCAGCTTATAAGAGGACTTGTTTTAAGGAAAAACGTGTCACATAAGAAAATGACACACAAGCTTACGGATCCAACTATCCTGATGATCGGTTCGTCGATCGAGGTTTACGACCACGGAGATATCACTAGCATCAATCAGGTCATTGATAACGAAAAGCGCCAAATGCATGAAATTGTGGAGTGTATTCGCAGATGCGCACCGGGTGTTCTTATTGTGGAAAAAACTGTGAATCGGATAGTGCAGCAACAATTACTGAAACATCACATTCCTGTGCTATACAAATTTAAGCCGAGTCAGTTCGCGAAGATTGCTTGGGTAACTGGAGCGAAAATTATCACTGATCTAAGGAAGCTTGAAACCGATAGAGACTCTGTGCTTGGAAGATGCGAGTTGTTTCAGATCATGAATCATGAAAATATTGAATGTTATAGAAAAGCTAACGAGCAGTGTGCGGAAAAGTTCAATCTAACGAACTTTGATCCTAGTTTGCTTGTTATTCAGAACAGTAAAAACGGAAACAAGGGAGTTACGATAACAATAAGCGGGCCTGAGTTCAATGAACTTCAGCAGGTCAAAGACTGCTTAAAAACATACTTCCGTTATTCAAGAAATCTTGTACGAGAGAAAGAGATTATTCTCCAAGACATCTTCCTCTACCACCCCGAAAAGAAAATTAGCAGAATGATTATGAAAGCACATGAAGAAAAAACCTCTGTGAGTAAAAACCCTTCTGACTTCGAGCCAATCGACTATACAGAAGTGTTCAATTCTTCCGAGCTTTGCAATGACCCAAGTAGAACTGCAACCAGAGCAGGACCAAATCTTTTCTGCAAAACCACAATCGGAAGCGCAGGCTACTTCACTCGTTTCCTGTCAATATCATCCAATATCGTAGATAATATCGGCGAAAAGCAAATTAATTTTACTTTCATTGAACGGACCGTCCTGAATCTCGAAGACCATATCGACCTTATTAACTTAAATAAAACAGAGGTTGATGCTCTTGACACCGAAGTCAAGCAAAGGCCGAAGGGTCACCTTGATTATTTAGCACAGCTTTGTTCGGTGCCTGTGTTTTCATCAGAAAAACTCCCTTCACCTCAGGAGGTGTGTCTTGGGCAGTATATTAAGAAGAGAATTGAGTTGCTCAACAGGAAATGCGAAAAATGCGGTCGCCCTGGCTACTTACATACGAGTTTTTATTACCGAGAGGGATACTTTATCAAAATCTCCTCGGAACTCACTGGTGTGATGAAAGAAGCGTTGATCAGCAGGAATAAGAAGAAAGCGAAGACCGAAAAACGCGAATTCGAAAAAAACGAAATTTCGTTAGTCAAAGGCAGCATGCTGAGTCAATATTATCACGAAGAAGAATCTCCTGGCGGCGGGAAGCTCTTCTCTTCGTTCGTCAATTTCTTCAGCAGTAAAAAACCCGAGGAGGACGAAGTTAAACGAAGTCCGCAAAAACAGGCCGCTCCTCCAGTCCCAAGTGTAATTAAATCGCCGATAAACATGTATCTTGAATGCGATGTTTGCAAGAAGAAGGTCTCCGATGAGTTCCAGATTAACAAGGGGTATTTAGAATACTCAATGTTCAGATTCTTGGACCAGTTTATCCGAAGCGGAGACAGCACCCTCGATCAAATCCAGGAAAGCAACAGCGTGCAGCATCTTGAGGAAAAGCATGCGAAAAACTGCACGAGCCTTAGTAAGCAGCAACCTTGCTGTGAATCGTCATCGAAGTCCAGAGTGTTTAAATACCAGGAGGTCCTCTTCAGATTCTCTCGAGGACACACACCTGTGTATCATATCAACGAGACGCCTTATGACTCTCCAAGGACGGTGGAGTTGATGAAGCAGGCAAATGCGCAAACCGTTCAATTTAAATTGGCGAAGACGAAGAAAGAACTCACAATATACTACGAAGTAGTCAGCAGCGCCGTGCTCAGGCTTATCGATGTGCTGATCGATCGCTCACAGTTCAATCTTTCGAACGACGACACTATTGAGGACATCATTGCGCTATTGAATAAGAAAACGGTGTTGGCTAACCCCCAAAATCAGCTATTGAGAGATTTTATGCTGGTGTTGAAGAGCCTGGAGTCGATAAAAGACCAAATAGATGTCAAGTTCAGCGCGACTTACTCAAATCATATCGAAATCGACATCCAACGTGAGGGTCTCTATCGTCAGATCAGCGAAACGAGCGCAGCAGCTGATCAAGCGAGATCGGAATTCCTCGCCGCGCAGAAACCGGCGCAGGAAAACAATAAGCCAAAGCAGAGTCTAATGCAATCATCTGATATCTATGAGTTGAATCACGTGCCGTTGAAACATATGAACAGCTCGGGAATTAGGAGCAGAATTGTGGATTCAGCTGAACAGTTAATGAGTGACGTGCCTCTATACCGAGTAGCAAGCGGCGAGATTTCGATGAAGAAATCTGATGTTCGTTCTCCCGCAAAAAGCGGAGATAACTTAGAAGAGTATCTCGAAATGAAAACCCGAGCGTTACAGACCTCACAGTTTGCTGAAGGTGCGGGGAAAACTGCGCGCGGTAGCGCCAACGGGACTGGAGAGAAAGACTCTCAAGCAACTAGTGAGTGGTTGAATGATCAACTCACGCCTGAAAGTTCCAGATCTTCAGTAATGAAAACTTCAGGGATCAAACTGGCAAGCCTAAGAAACAATAGAATGCAGAATGAAGCTACTAACCCTGAAACAGAGGAAATAGACCTGCTGAAACAAGTCGCTGAAGGTTTTATTACTTACGAAGAAGACGATGACAATGAAAAGCATCAAAAATTCGTAAATTTCCATTTCCTTTTCACAAAGATTTAACTTATTCTCTTTTATGAAGCCGCTTATAGCAGTCATCGAAAACGATCCTGTTACCTTTGTGGCATTTGCGCTGAACTGCTCTACCTACATGAAAGAGGTTTATCTAAAAAACGGTACACTTTACTTGAAAATTCTCGCCTAATGAATGAATTAGAATTCAAAGAACTCGAGAAATTGGTTCCATGCGATCAGTTATTGCAGCCAGCCAACGAAGGAAGCTTAAAAATAAAGCTCTTAGGGCAGGAAGATACTCCTCTCAGCATCAAATCAAACTCTCAAGAAACACGCCTCAAGATCATCTCTGGTATGGTGGATTCCTTAGTCAATGTATTAGTGCCTCCAGAAAACCAGAAGAAAGGCACGCCCGGCCCAAACTTCGACCTGATCAATGATATCACCGGTCTGATTGACTTGGGATTACCGGCTCCGATAAAAATCCCTATCGTAGAAAAAGTCGTGTTCCCAGAATTCAAAGTCAATATTTATTACCCAGTCCAGTTCCAGACTTTGAGGTTGCTCTATGGGATAACTCACGCCGATTTTATTAAATCAATGGCCAAGAGTTTTGATTACACTGAAATATCTGGAGGCAAATCGAATGCTTCCTTTATAAAATCACATGATGGGTTCTATATATTGAAAGATATGAAGAAGTACGAGTTTAAGATGCTCACTTCAATGATTTTCGAGTATTTTAAATACATGTGGGAAGTGAGAAAGGGAGAACATCCAAGCTTGCTTACGAAAATATACGGTATGTTTGAAATCTCGATTAAGGACGGAGATAAATACCATTATATTCTCATGGAGAATCTATTTTATGACATCAATCCGACGAGAATTTATGATTTGAAAGGCTCAGAGTCAAATCGTTACATCGCTCATCCGAAGCCTGGAAAAACGCTGTTGGATACGAACTTTAAGATCGATCAGAACGGAGAGCCTATCTGTCTCGAGCTGACAAAGTCGAGAGAGGTGTTCGAAGCGCTGGAGAAAGATGCGGAGTTTTTGACGAGTTTGAATCGTATTGACTATTCGCTGCTGTTGATTTTGGATGATGAGAAGAGAGTGTGTAAGATGGGCATCATTGATTATCTGAGAGAGTTCACCTTTGACAAGCAGCTGGAGAGTGTGGGAAAAAGAGTGATTACGAGAGCACAACCGACTATCATCAAATCTTCAGCGTATAAAGAGAGGTTCCTAAGCGCCTTGGAAAAAGTTTTTATGGAAGTGGAAATAAAGCGAGAAAAGAATGAAAATGATCAGAAGGACCAGAAAATCGAGGAAATGCAAATAAATAACTAACTCATTCTAAAGCTTTAATTCTGATAGATGAACCATATCGGCGGATGGGTTTCAATTGTGGAGGTTCTTAGTGTTAGGGATTGATTATTCAAGGTTTTTATTTAGATTGTTTGTGAAAGATAAAGTCGATATCTGGGAGAGGGAAGTTTTCATAATATCTGTTGAATGTCATATTGTATTGAATCACTCCCTCTATTTTAATCTTCTTTGTGACTTTGAGAGAATAGAAAAAGCAACTATTAGAATTCAATAAAAATCACTATACTACGAAGCATAATAGGATCATAATACATTTTTCCCTTTTCTTGAAGCCTTATTTGTATTCTTCTGTAAGATTTCGTCTAAAAATTTTTCATAGCACTAATGGTAGCATGAAAGAAGCCTATTGACTCCTCCTTGCTCTAGTCAATCATCATAAATAGGAATTATTTGTCCTTTCTCTCCAAAGATATAATTCATGAGAAATTCATACACATTCTTCAACTCCATATTCGTCAATACAGAGTCAGACCATTTGGATACAAAAGATTCCAATCATTTAACCTCCATTATAATCGCAAAATCTCCCACCAAATTATTAACAGATGTGCCGGTAAAAATTAAAACCAAACAAAAAAAGGAGCCAAAATTTAAAAGTTATACAACTTGTATCAAGATTTCATATCTTGCGCAATTGACTCAAACCTCTCAGAAATCCCTAACCGCTCATGGGAATTGACGGACTTCTTTCACAACTCAAACCAGTCTTACAAACCAAGCACATTTCAGAACTCGAAGGCTCAACGGTCGCTATCGATGCCATGGGTTGGCTATACAAAGGATGCTACTCTTGCTCCTATGAAATCTGCAAGGGCATACCTACCTACGCCTACCTTCACTTCACATATCAAATGGTGGAGATGCTCCGGCGAAATGGGATAAAACCTATTGTCGTTATCGACGGGCTTCCTCTCCCAGCGAAAGAACACACAAATAAAATTCGTACTGCGATAAAGCAACGCAATCGGGAGCTTGCGGACAAACAATTTGAAGAAGGGAACCGAAATGAAGCCCTCAAGTTTTACAGCAGATGTATTTCTATTCGAAAAAGATTTATCTACGAGCTCGTAGACCTCCTGAAGACTATTGACGTTGAATACCTCATCGCTCCTTACGAATCCGACGCTCAGATCGCCTATCTCTGTCGCATGAATTACGTTGATTACGCTATTTCGGAAGACTCTGATCTGCTGTGCTACAATTGTCCAAAAGTCATTTTCAAACTCGGTATCAATGGAGAATGCCAGATCCTCGATCTCGAAGGGCTCCGTAAACGCAGAAAGAACAAAGAGGCGTTAGACAACACGTTTCTGAACGATTTTTTCAGTTTGAGCGAGGAGAATTTCACCAACGCGTGTATTTTAGCAGGCTGTGATTATCTCCCTTCTGTCAAAGGAATGGGGATTAAGAAAGCTGTGAGCTTCTTCGGTCGATTCAAGGACATTGGTGCAATACTGCGGCGCTTACCTTACGAGCAAGCATTTATGGGTAAAGTCCCTGAGAAGTACCCAGAGTTATTCGAAGGCGTCACGATGCTCTTCAGGCATCAGTTGGTTTTCGATATTGTTCAGAAGAAAATGGTGCCGTTGAATCCTGGTGTTGATGAAGATGTCCTTGATAAAATGTGTTATTTCGTAGGGAGACCGCTGGACGTGGCTGAAGAATTCGTCAGAGGCAATCTTAATCTCAAAACGTTGGAGGTTAGAGAAAGGCAGGAGTTGGACCCGAAACAGCTCTTTGGAACTCCGACGAAAAAAGGCGGGTATTATGAAACGAATACTCAGCAGGATCGGATAAATGCAGTTATAAAGAGGACAGTACAAACCTCTGGAATCGCAAGCCGACTACATTCGGAGCAGCCAAACACGAAAAAAACGCTTGCAACGACTTATGTTCCTATTGAAGATCTAGCAAATTATGAGATCCCGGAAGAGCTACTTAAAGAAGAGACAGGATCGGATGAAAATTTATCAATAAAGAAAAATAATCTTAATTTCTCGGCTCCTTCGAATAAATCCTCGAAAAAAAAAGAAGAAAGCAAAGCAGATGCTGCATATGAATCTGTGTTCGAGTATCAAGACAACATCCTTCAGCTGATTTGCGAGGAATACTCAAAAAGCGTCCGGCAACCTCAGAAAATCAAAGAAAATGTCCCGAGTCCACAGAAAATAGAAACGATTCCAACGAATTTTGGGAAGATCACGCCTTTCACAAAGCAAGACTCGAAGGAAGATTTCGGGTACATTGATTCTTTGGGAAAACTTAAGAAGCTAACTGAGCCACTGAAGGCTGAAAAATCTCAAATAGAGAATGGAAACTTAGATTCGAAAAATAGTCAGTCTAGTGAGAAGAGATCTCCATTGAGTCACTTGACGAATTCAGAGCAGGTTGATATGGGGAAGAACTCCATCGAAAAGAAGAGAAATTATTCGCAATTCATGGACTCACAGAAAAAAGCCATTGGAACGGAGAGAAAAGAAGACGGCATCGGTCGTTTCGAGTCACAGGAGGGGTATAAACCAAAGAAATCGAAGACGAGTGTTGATAAAAATGAGAAACTGCAAACTTCTTTAAATAGCTTTTTCAAAAAATGAAAGTTAACTTTACCTTGAAATATGTCATTGTATAGCTTAGTCTATGTGACGCATTCTCTCTATCTAAGAAGTCTGTTTCCTGTAGAGAGCAAGAAAATGTATGCTATTCAATGGTTTGTAAATTTTATGATGGATTAAAAGTTTTAGGACTCCATTCTGTGTTATTTATCATATCAGAGAGCATCATTTCAGAAAGCAAAAGCGCTTTAGCTAACTAAGAAATATAAATTGAGTTTTACGATGGCTGCTAGTGAAAAACTCCACATCTTGATAAATTTTATTTTAATAAAGCACCTTAACGCTCGTCCAATCTAAAACATTGATTACCTCTTTTTAAATTTAAACATCACTGAGATATTACTCTCATAAAAAAAGCGGCGCCCATGCAGAGGAATAAATAGTAGATCAAGTTATATTTCTCAGAAACATTGTATTTTCGAGATGCCTTGACTTTCTAAGTTAGGAAATTTAACTTTTTTCACATGTTTCCATTGAATTCTCATCAAACTGTTGAATAGGCTACTCAAGCTAGTAAGTCGGTGGACTGGAACTGTATTTCGCTAAACTAAATCCGATCATCGAATTCATTAGGATCCGTAAGTTTATTTTTATGGTTCGTAAAGCATGACCAGCTATAATTAAAATTATTAAAAGCACTGACTGTCGCAAATTGTTTGTCAAACTGCTGGATTTATTATTTTCAAAATTAAGCTTTAAAAGCAACAAATAAAATGGTCACGGTTTTCCGGAAAGTTCTCTTTTCTTTAGTATTCCTCTCCCTTTGGAGCGGCCTTGCTCAGTGCGGGATGATCTACAATAAAGGATTCGACATGGATTTCAACAACCAAGGCCATGCGACTCAATATATTTTGAGATTCAGTGTTCAGACCTCTCTGCCCAACACTTTCTCTCTACGACTCGTTTCTCCCTATGACATCGGTAATGCTTACACCACTTTCACTCAGGCTGGCACCTGGGAGTACTACGATGGCGATTGTAGCTCTACCCCATCCATTTCGGGTAATTTATTGGTTAAAAAAACTCAAGTTACGACGGAATCGAATACCTATTACCTTAGACTCAATCTAACCAACAACACTCTTGCTGCTTTGAACAATTCAGGTAGATACCACATCTACTTAAACGTAGATAGCTCTATTACTCTGAGCAGCGCCGATGGATATCACATCGGACTGTCCACGGTAATCGGCGACGGGAGCTCGACTGACACAAAATTGGTGCTTATTGATAGAAACGACGTTTTTGACTACATCGCACAGGGCGCCTCCGTGTCCACGGGCGTGACTTACAATTTCACAGCGATAGGAGGGCAAAAGAACGATCTCGGCGGTATTTACGACGTTATGTTTAGCTTCGCCGCTGATCGAGATCTCTCATATGGAAGTCGCTTCCGCGCGAGAATCATGTCCACGGAATTTTCTTTCGTTGCTGGAAGTTGCATTAACCAAGCTTCTATGGCTAGTGGCATCAGCGCAATCAACGCTACTAACCTAACCTACACGTATAGGCCTCAAATGATCACTTTTGGCATTGCTTCGCCTCTCGTACAAAACCAAATCGTGAGGTTTATTTGTAAGATTCAAAACCCTCCATACGTCACCACAGCCAAAATCCGAACTTATCTTATGGAGTATTACGCTAATAACGTCCTTGCATGGTCGGAGTCGAGCTCTGACGTGCTGAGCGTGAGCTCCTCAACCTGGCAGTCGATCCGGACGAGTATTGCTTGGGGCTACGAGATTACTGGTACGTTGGAGGTTGAAAGGCCTTTGCCGATCCATCTATACTCCTCCTATGATTCCGAACAAACGGTCTACAATACAATTCATTTCTTCTTGAAGACGACCTTGAATCTGCCTACTACAGTATCTCTTGTCGTTACCTGCGATCTGGGAACTGGAAATGATGACACGAAGATCACAGTTGTTCCCGCCTCTATCGTGAACAATTTCCCTGCTTATAATTCACTGAAGCCTGTTACTTGCAGTCGGAGCAGCACCACAATCGTTTGTCAGAACGTTGGAGGGCTCCTGCTCCTGAACGAGTACTTTTTGTCGTTTAGGTTCTCGATTCCTGCTGGACTTACTCCTTCTCTATCGGCTAAATTCTCAATTACAGATTCGAACTCTAATGTTTTGATTCCACCGTCGGCTACAACATCTACAGCATCGATTAACTCAACAGCATTGCAAGTAACCCAAAACATTAATATTAATCCCATGATCAAAGATCCTTCCGACTACGGATTCCGTATGTTCAATCTCGTCCACATGATGGATCTTTTCTTGGGAGAAATCCAAAGCAATACTCTGTATGGATTGAGATCAGATATGGATTCGATCTACATGGTTATGATCTTTGAGCATAACTTCGATCTCCAGACTCTCTTTGGAAGTTCAACCTACGGTGAAGGAGATGGAATCGAATACTTTATGCCGTACAACATGAACAACAGCATCTTCAATGATACTGAGAATTGCCTTGTGGAAACTGCAACGGTCACTGTTTGTGAAATGAACTCAGTCATCAAAACCTCCTCAGCTAATTTCACTCGCTTCAGATTCGCCGTCGAAGCATCGGAAGCCGCCTATTTCTTCCCAACTACAGGAGTTAACGACACAATAGTTCAGAATTTAACTATTTTCCCTTTTGGCTCTCTTCCCAAGGTTTCAAACACCTTCTACGCCAATGATCGACTCTATGACTTCTTTGGAAGATCTGTGAGAGGCTCGATCAAACAAGAAAACGCAAACGTCGATGTCCTCACCACTGCCTCTGTAAAAGAATGGCTGATAAACTCTTATGTCGTCACCTCGAATTACGTCGCTGAGGATCAGCTCACCAACCTTGTTGCTGGATTCTCTCATTACTGGGCAAGCACGACCACAGGAAACGATGCAAGCAACTTCCCTACAGTCATTCGCGTCGTGGGAAGCTTGAACGCTGCCGATGGCACTGGCGCTAAGGCGCTTAGTGTGTTCTTTAGAGGACTTACACCTCTAGCGTTGAATAGTGATGGCACCTACCCTTGCGCGTCGAGCTGGGGCAACCTAACATGCTACTTAGCTGTCGGAGATAGCAACAATGGGCTCTTCTATCCACAAGCTATGAGTAGATTCGATGTAAATTTGTCAGGCTTGACTTCCAGACAATATTCAGCTAGGTTCCAGATCATTTTGCCTGTAGCAACTTCGACCAACACGGTGCCAGTCTATCTTGGACTCGCGTTACATGACAGCCAGATCCGGAATTCAGTCTACTATTTGAACACCAGAATATATAAGATGTCGGTTTACAACTACACGGTTACATCGGCTGATCTCAGCACGTTTTACGATACCAGTTTGAAAATCATGGTTCCCACGGGTGCTCGTATCGGAGACATTGATTTCTCAAACACCACGAAGATACCACCTCCTGCTATCAAGCTCGAAGGGAATGATAAGACTATCGATGGCATGGTTGGAGCTAGCATGCAGCTCTGTGGTATCTGGAACTTCTTCTCTGATTCTGGCTTTGGTGCGGCATCAATCCCAAGCGAGACTGGACAAGCAGCAAATGATCAATGCCTTACATACAGTTATGACACGAAATATTGCCTGTTCTGTCCAGTAGCAAGTACATACTCGATTACGAACGCTCCTCAACAGATCCAAAGACTCTCTTATCCTTACGTTTATTCTACATCCGCAACGTACGAGTACTACTTGTCGTATTCTACTAACTACGGTAACCTCTCGGCCGCTGGGCGAGACGCATTGACTATCAATCTGTCGCCAGTGACTCCAAAGCTCAGAGTCAAGAACTTGATCACGATTAACGACATGGTCTCAGACCCAACGAATCTTGTCACCCCCAGCATTAATAATCGACTGACATTCTCATTTATCGCACCTTCGAACTTCCCAAAGAATTGCATCATTACCATCGTATTCAACGACACACGCCCGTTTGCCTCCTCCAGCCCAGCCACCTGTCTCTTCGTCAATAGCTATAACACTTCATGCACGCTTGGATACCCCGACACCAACAATATCACTGTCACTCTGACCGGTACCAGCGACTTTAGTTCCACCATCAATTCATACATTATTTTGACCGGAGTCGATATAGACATCGGGTCAGAGAAAACCTTCGGCTACTCGTTTGTCATTGCCGATAGCTCTAATACGCTACAGACGGTCTGGCTGGATGACATGGGTACTTTCACAGTCACGCAGTCGAGTTTGACGTTCAGCCCTCAATTTACTTTGAGCAATATCAGTCCAGGGGCGCTTGCTTCACTCACAATCACCTTTACCCTGCCAAAGGTGCTGCTGACAAACGAAGTTATCCAGGTAAATCTCGGCTCATTGAACTCGAACTCCGCGAATCAGTTGTCAGAACTCGCTTGCACAGGTGAGGCCGCAGGGATCCTCGCTAGCCAGTGCGATACGACTTCAGGAACGAATATCTTGATCACCTTTGCCCAAGAAATACCCGCGTCGGCTTCCGTCACCATTACGTTGAAATATATCTTCGTTCCTTCAGCCAACATTACTACCGCAGATTATTCTGTTACAATTCTAAGGAGCTCTACCTCAGTCATGACTGCGTTCGGAAACACCTTCGAAGTTGACGGAGCCAACGGACTCAACCAGATAGTAGCTACTCCTCTTACCCTCACGAAGAAATACAATACTCCTGGCGACATCCTCGAACTCGAGTTTGTTTACACGCTACAAAATGACATGAATTCTTCGACGACCATCAGTATTCATTTCCCTCCGGTCTATCCTAACGGTCTTGGCCACACCAATCTCCATTGCACAATCAATGATCAATATACTCACTGCGGCGTCCACCCTGGCGATCGCAGAATGGTTCAATTAACTTCAGTCAATACGACGATTGAAGCTGAAACACAAATTAACATCAAGATTTACGGAGTTCAGCAACCAAAAGCAAAGTCAAATTTCCAGATTTTCTTAACTCACGATACGGATGACAACTCTACAGTCATCACTGAATTCGCATTTGTTGACGATGTCCTTCCAAGCGCGGCCCCTGCTCAATTAGCAACGTCCTACTTCTCTAGCAGCTCTTCAGCTTTGCTCACGACCACGACCTACCAATTCGAATTCACTTCTCCATCTGAATCTCTCTCGCTGATCACTGTCAATTTCCCAGATATAAACGACACTCTCATCTCCTCTGCAACAGGCTTTGGCTGCACCCTCGTTGACTCGACCAATACGACCGTTGAATTAGAAAGCTGCAAAATCTTTGGCTCTAGAGTTAAAGCCTTTGTGGATGGGGCCCTCCAAACAAGTTCTAAGTATGTGTTATCCTTGACCAGTTTCCCTAATCCTGGTAAGAGGGTATGCAACATGTCCAAGGTGACTCTCGCCCTTGCTACATCGGATGAGGCCACGACGAAATACTACACTTATCCGAATCTCATGAACCAGGGCTACCGCAACATAGTTTTGAATACTTCTGTCAAAGTACTGGGAATCTGGGGATCTCCAACCACGTCCTATACAAGCATGATTCTCCCGAATGACATAATCGAAGTGATCATCGGAGTGTATTCGCAAGTGTATTATGTCGCTCCAATTTCTGGCGATCCTTTTATCAAAACCGTGAATTTCACACTCGAAAACAGCATATTCACGATCATAAAGCCGCCAAGCGCGAATGAAACTTCGGTTACGCTCGGAGATCAAAACTTCCCTTTCCGCTTGGGTTGCAACTCAACTGCTTCTCCATCAATTTATCGCGTCTCCATTCTAAAAAATGAAACTGATACCGATCAACTCTACACCGTACCTCCTCAACTAACTGTGAAGGCTGTAAATAAGACAGTTAATATCACTCCAGCCGATACGACAGCATCAGTGGGAGGCGGATCCACCTTGCCGATCACCTTTGATCTAAGCGAACATATTCCATTCGATAACCTCACAATCACGGCTACTATCGCTCCTAACTCAACCAACAGCCTTTCTAGTTTAACGCCCTTGACGATAGTTTTCAACACGACAAACACCTACGGATTTTTCCAGTTTAACACGAGCTCGGCTCTCGTGAAAGGAGCTACTGCGACAATCCTCTTGGAATTAGGAGGAGCTAATAAAGATATCTATAATCTCACTAAATCCTGGGTTACGATTACCATAACCGGGAGCGCGTCCAATGGACCCAAGATATTGATTCGTCAGCCAATCGTCGAGAATTCGACTAAGCAAGCAGTGTCAATCTACAGTTCTCAAGTCTCGACGATTTACTGGGGTGTCGCTTTGTATGATTCAGTGGTGAGAGATTGCTATTACATTTATGAGGCGGCCTTTAACAACCATACCTATAACAGCACGGATCCTATGCAAGAGCAGTTTGGTATAGTCCCTGTCACGATTGCAGCTAGTGATGTTACGTTTTTGATTTCGAATCTCCGAGCAAATGCAAGCTATCAAATCATAGCTTGTGCGCTTAACCAGCAGTTCTATAACAGTACGACGCAAACTAACTCCTGGACGATGAAAAATAACAACTCGACCGTTATTCGCGGGCAGTTGTTCTTCCAATTCTCCCTAACAGCTTATCAAGAGTATCAGCTCGTTTGCTACTTAGCCAACTATTTCTCTCTCAACTATGAAGCGTAACTTACTATTTTCCCCTTAATATAATTAATTTTTTTGGTTTGTAGTGTTCGAGGACCAAGAAACATAATCTGTGGCGACAGCACAAGTGTCGTGAACATGAGCCGTCTGCTCGCAGTGACCAACGTTGACATTATCGACGATTTCCAGGGCGAAGAGAACGTTTTCTTGCTCTACGGTTCAACAGACACTGAAACCCCTGACCCTCGAACCAACACTATCATCAGCGCGTTCTCAAACAACGATAGCTCAGTCTTCAAAACTCAACTACAAACCTACTTGTCTCAATACCCAGGCTTCCCACCTCTAATCTCGACGAGCTATGGAGGCAACCTTACGGGCTATGCATCAGAAATCACAGGCACCTTAACTGTTCAGGCACAGTCTAATTGGATAGCCATGATGAACTTCAAATTGGACTACAGCGGGTATATCTATGCTATCGTCGATCTGCTGACTCCTAAAACACCAACTTACCTACAAATCAAAGCCGGACTCAACTCGAGTGGGTTGCCCCCTGTCCAAAGCAAGTCCTTAAAGATGATTGGAGGACAAAACTACACCATGAACTTTTCATCACTCCCTTCAAATACAAGCTATGTTATTTTCTTCTATACGACGAGTGAAGATCAAACCATCTTCGCTGCTACCTCCGGCGTATATGCCATTCCTGTGAATACAACAGGTAAAGATGTCACAATTGAAGTTTGGGTTAGCGGACAAAAATTGAATTTCTCTCTTATTATTGTGTTTTTATCTTTGATCGCATTGATATTCATATAAATAAACTTATCATCTACATAAGATAGCTAAAAAACGATTGCTCCGTTCTATATAGCTTGAAAAATCGTATTCATCTGCATCTTTCTATCAACCAACCTTTGAAAATATCTGTCCTATTCAAAAATGAAATTCTCATTTATTTTGATTTTTTTTTTTGGTAGTCGTAGTAGGAGTCAGTGGGCAATTGATAAATTATTAATGTTCGTCTAAGTATTCAGATAGCTCATTAAGAAGGCTTTCAAAACTCTAAATTGTTACTACTTTAATGTAATTGAAGATATTTTGATAGTTTTCTGAAGTTTGACGGTCTTTACTAATCAAAGAATTATCAAATCAACATTATCGACACAGCTTAAAATTTCAGGAATCAAAAAGTCGCTGACAAATTTTATCTCTCAATGATTTCTCGATCTAGTGTACATAAGCCTTTTTGAAAAAAAAGAATCCCAAATCAAATATTCCCGGCTTAAATCTTGGAGTATTTTGATTTATAAAGCTTGCCGGTTTCTTCATCCTTGACTTGAAGTGTCATAGAGCGGTCTGAAATAGTGGTTAAAAAAGTTAATTATTTCAGGAGATAGCTAGCAAATAGTTACATTTGACAAGATCCTCTTTCGTGAGAGCTCGGGTTTCATCCTCAAGCTTCATCTCGGTGATTTGATCAATGATCTCTTGGACAAATCGGTCTTTGTCAGCGAGAGCGTTGCCCGTGAGCGCCATTTCAGCAACTACATGAACCGACACAAGTCATTAAATCTTCAGTTAATTAGACGCCTTACCCTCAGGGAATTGATCTTGAATAGCTTCAAGAGCAGTTAGCTCATTTGCCGAAGGGTTTTTCTCAGTAGCAATTCTTTGTAAAGGATCGAAGATTGGGTCACCGGACTCAGCATGCGAGATTTGAACTTTGTTCTGCTCAAGAATGCTCTTAATGGTCTCTTGGAGGGTCTCAGGG
>ENA-UOUE01000452-UOUE01000452.1-compost-metagenome-genome-assembly--contig:-NODE-452-length-32898-cov-20.164255_pt1 | contig 32898 bp, 23 predicted proteins | sample MGYA00238146_ERZ747223 | MGnify/ENA primary metagenome ERZ747223 (study PRJEB28781, sample SAMN06268865) | compost metagenome | isolation source: single cell | place: USA: California, Emeryville, Joint...
CAAATGGCGAATAAATCTCAAAGCTTTTCAAATCATCCTTGTTATCGTGAGCCTCACCTTCGGCGTTTTCAGATTCAAGGAGAGTAATACTCTTCAGATCATCTTGGTTATCAGGTTGCTCAACCGCATTTTCCATATCCATGTCTTCGTGCTGACCAGCAGGATGGAGAGAATCTCCTGCAATAGGATCACGCGGAGTTGTTACAGAATCGAAGAAGAGGATGGCGGCTAGTCTTGAAGGTCTTCCTACTTCAATCTTGTTTGCTGGGTTCTCAGGATTTGTTTTTATGTATGGATTGTTAGGAAGAGTACCACTAACTCCGGTGTTTCCGGAACCAATAGGTGTGTACTCTCCTCTATATTCAAGGTTCAGATATGAGTCCCAAATGGTATCAGGAACCTTCTCGGCTAGTAGCGAACTGAGATGTGAATACATGTTACTCTAAAATACAGAATATTTAATGTAGTTTGAAACCAGGCGATTCGGTGCAAGAATCAAATTAGTCTGGTAAAGAGAACAGTTTGTCATGTTAGTCACGTTCATATTGATGGAGTATCCATCATTCGAGATGAATGCATGCCAGACTGAGCTTGATGAGGAAAGATTGCCGATCATAGTCATATTGAAAATAGTCAATTTTGAAAATTTGATCTTTTCAGGTGCTATTTCAGCAGGATAAGTGTGTGAAATCATAAATGAGAATAGAAAGGCTGGACAATTTTCGAAAGTGCTGTTTGATACAGTGATGGCAGTAAATTCATGTGTTCTTTGCTCTGTTTCAGTATCCGTAGAGTTTATGGCATATTGGATCTGAGGATTGTACTCAAATATGGAGCACCCAGTAAGAGTAGAACTCGAAATTGTGAAATCAGAGACTTGAAGTAGAGCTATTGGATAGTGATTTGAGATAGTGACGGTTTAAGTTTCGAATAGCCGGAAATAATCTCTATTCGAGTTGATAGACAAGGAAGTGACATTGAATCTGTTAATGGTTATTGTGCCGAGAGTTTCAGTTTGTATTATGGAGATATAGAAGAGATAGAATCCAACATAAGTTGTTCCATACATCTAAGGGTTGTCAGGTTGTTTTGCCATTCAATGGTAACAGAATTCAAGGTAAAGTCCTGGATTGTGATGTCTGTAATGTTCTCGAAATCAAGCATCATGAACGGAATTTGGTATCCAGAATTTGTATTCAGAGTCATTTGATTTAGACTTCAGTTTGAGAGAGTCAGACTAGATGTGTTGATGATCGAGATAATACTTCCTGTATACTGTATCAGGCCACTTCCTTCCGCAGCCACGTTAGACAAAGTTACTGTTGAGATGTTCACTATCCAGGATAGAAGAAAGATAGTATGCAGTATCATCATCATCCGTTATCCCTGTGATATTTGAACCAACCATTTCGAAAGTCGTTGTTGTATCTATCTCTTGAGATGCTGATGATGATCGAAAAGATAGAAAAGGATTAAGGGCGTATGTGAAGAAGTTTGATCCCTCGTTTGGATATGATGGCAAGAAAACCCCCAAATCCTCAATAGTGCTAGTTGCAGAGAAAGCAATCTCGAGTCCACTAAAAGTCGTAGCATCAACAACGAGGGAGGTAATCTGAGATACACTCACTCCTTTATTGCAAGCCTCTGGTGCTGGAGCTGTTTGATGAATCCACATTAATAGAACTCGCGAGAGTTAATATAGATCTGCTGTATATTTGTTCTTCACCAGTAATACAACTTCCTTAAAAGTTCCATACGTTGAATTCTTCAAAAAGTACCGCATTCTTAATAGATAAGCATTTGTACGTAACACTATTGCTATCTACGACTGTGGGACGCCGAATGATCAGATTCACATTTGTGAAAGTGATCTGGTAGAATCCAGAGAACACGTAATTAGCAACACTATTTTCAGCAATTAAGTCGAAAACGATGGCAGGAAGTTGCTAGCAAGAACTGTCACCTTCCAGTGTCACCGTAGTCGCATACTGAACAATTAAAGTGGTCCGATTTGAGTCATAAAGCTGAATATCGCTCAATTGAAACTGATTGTATCCAGCTGTTCCAGCCAGACTCGGATCAGGAGCCAAGATGGAGACGGTTAAGGTCGTTTGATCTGGACCTAAGTTGTTGAACCGATTGAGAGCATCGTTGATAGAACAATAAGGAGCAGAAAATGAACCATCGCTAGTATTAGCACAGTTCGCGACATACTGGAGCAACCTGGCTTGACGTTAAGATTGCTTGCAGAAGCAATAGAAGGAGATAGAAACAGATTTGAGAGGGAGTACTCATATTTAAATTTAACTTGAATGAAAGAACTAAGCAATAGCTATAGATACCAATCACAATTCACATTTACCAATAAATGTTAACGCACTGCTGATTATCGAAAATTAAAGTTATTGAGTGCTCTTCATCTCATTTAATTTGAAAGTCTTTCTTAATGTCTGAATTCCAAGTAATAGCTACATAAAGAATCTCTTGGATTTAGACTAGAACATCTCTAGGATTACTAATTCCCTTCATTCCTGTCTTGATAGTTAGAAACAATTGATTGAAGATTAAATCTTCAACATTCTCTCGCTCTCTCTTAACAATTTTGGTCGAAGACCTCATATGAAGAGAGCTAGATCCCTTGACTATATCTCTCAAAGGAAGTAACTTCCTGTGAGTGCGAAAATAAATTGAAAATTGAAGATTAAATGATGCTTGCTTCTGTACAAATAGGATACATATTCTTTAGTATCATATAAGAAAATAAATGGGAAATAGAATGGCATGTTTGTTCTAAAAAAAAAACACATTATCCTATAGTCAACCACGCGTACATCCTTAAAATACGATTCTTTGAAATCTCATTTCTACTCATTCTTTGTCTCAGAAACTACTCTTTAAGATATTTCTCAAAGATCTCTTGTAGTTTTTTCACGTTCACTGGCTTTGGCAGCACATCATCAAATCCATACTGTTCAATTATCGTTTTTTCATTCTGATGTACATAAGCCGTACAAGCAATCACCGGCACTTTCGGAGTCTTACCCTCCGCCATTAGCTGTCTGAGCAGCTTCACGCAAGTGTACCCATCCATCACCGGCATATTAATATCCAATATGAATATTTTATTCGCTTTACAATCGCGACAATCCCTCTCTTTCTCCGAAAACGACTCTATATAGTCGATTATCTCCTTCCCATTATAACCTACAAACGTATCATGGTTCAACTTCTTGATAATCGCTTTCAATGACATGATATTGAATGGATCGTCATCAGCAATCACTACATCAGGATGTTTGCACCCAGGCACGTGTGTTAGCACTGGAATTTCGTTATAGTTGGTAATGAGGTGTCTTGCAGTGGTCGCCGCGCGATTACTCAACAGAACAGAGAACTGATCGAGCTTATTGCCAAAGTCATAAATACGCGGGCTTGCTGGAGTATCCAAGAAGATTTCTCGATCTCCAAGCGTGCTTATCACAGTGTCTGAGCTTGGCTTTTCCTTTGGCTGGTTTTGGTTGGTTTCAACGGCTTGAGACCTCTCAGGGACCAAATTCAGCGTCTCTGGCGTCTTGTGCAATTTCGAAAGGAAATTCTTTACAGAGAAATAGAAAATCGACCCTTTGCCTTTCTCAGCGTAGAAAGTTATCCCTTTTCCCATGCTCGTCGCTATTTGATGACAAACGAACAGTCCAACACCCGCCCCGCTTGAGCTTTCTGTCACTTTATTAGCAAATTTCCCTTCTCGTAGGTGATGTCTGAGCTTCATTTGCTCCTCTTCGCTCATTCCAATTCCCGTGTCTCTGACCTTAAAGCGCAGAAATCCCGCTTTCGCGGGATCTTCCTTCACCCCGATATACACGCTGCCGCCGCCAGGCGTGAATTTGAATGAGTTGTTACATAAATTAAACAGAATTTGTAAAAGACGCTTTTGATCGGAGCGAATTAGCGTGTTAGTTAGAGTACTGCTGGTTTTGCAGACGAACTGCATGCCTTTTTCGATTGCTTGTGATTCGTATAATGCTTTGAGGTCCGAGAATACGTCATTGAGGTCAAAAGTCGTGAGATTAATCGCAAAGTTGTTGCTTTCAATCAAACCCAAATCCAATATATCGCTGAGGATCATGCCTAGTCGTTTATTGCTGATTAAGGCTCCTTGGAGATTCTTCCTCACATCAGGTTCGAGTGATTCCGACAGTAACGCGCTTTCGATTAACAGTTGACTCGCATTGAGTGGAGTCTTTAGCTCGTGTGAGAACGAAGACAGGAGATTATCCTTGAACTCGTTCTTATCGTTCAGCTTCGCGATATTTTCTCTCTGCGTAACGTCGGTAAACGTCGCGATAATGACTTCCTTCCCTTCGAAATTGGATTTCGCAGCTTTGATTTCGATCGTTTTGTTTCTGACCTTCGAATCAAACGTCAGGAAGTTGCTAATTCTCGGTGTAAACGTCGTATTGGTAGTCACGCTATTACGATGCACTATGCTCACTAAGCTTCGAAAAGACGCCAAATGCCTATCCCTTCGTCTTCGCGCACTCATCTCTGATGATGGGATTTCGCTCTTTTCAGCAACTTCCTCTTTCCTTGAGTCAGACTAGAGGTTCATGATGATGAGAATTACAATAGAACAATGAATGAAAATTACTCTTTCCATGGGAGTATCAAGGTATCCTGAGAACTGGTCAGCTAGTTTGTCTCTGGATAACTCACGGAAATAAAGGTCTTTAAACGCGTCCTCAAGCAGTCTGACTTTTTCTAACTCGTCAGCTTCTCCGAAGAGCTCCTTGAACGCTGGATTATCAAACTTGACTTTTAATCCGACTTCATTTTTATCGTTTTTCTCGATAATCGCTGCGCCTTGAGGCAAGGAATCAACGATTTGCTTGAACATACGGTCCTTTTGCGCGGAGTCGTAAATTTTCAGGAATTTGACCCGTTCGAATTTGAGCACTGAGTATATGAGGAGACCTGCCGTGAGGAGCGAGCAGATAAAAACAAATAGAACTCTCGCGGTTAGGTTATTTGGGCTTTCAACGAACAGGTCACGGTTGAATATGAGGATGAACATCGCATGAATTGTTATAAAGGCGATTCTGGTAATTGCAGTCTTTGTGGCTAAGCAATATGTCTGATGGATGAAAATCGAGGCTAATAACATCATCAGGCGCTCTTGAGAGCTGTTGTAGCTAGAGAACTGATAGGTGGCAAGGACAGCAGAAAGGGAAGACATAAAAAAAATAGCACCCTCGAAAATTCTCGTCCATTTCAGGCAATATTCTTTGTATCTGTGAAGCGCGATTAGTAAAGCCATTGAAGCGGTTGTTGTGATAACAATGTTCGCGATGAACACTCCCTGGAGGTGTTCAGATTCTGAGGAGAGAGTCAGCTCTAATATGTTTTGGATAAGGTTTATGGCGCAGTAGATCGCTATCCAAACCATCAGAGAGCCTTTTGCTTTGAGAAAACTCTTCGCTTTGTATAACTGGTAGTTGGATAAGATAGTCGGATCTCGAAAACTCAACAGGCGTGTGATTCGCCGCTCCATTTGTTTGAAATTTAATACTTAAATACAGCTGAAAACCCGTCAGTTGCGAGTGTTCTAAATGAATTATAATCTATCTCTTAAATTTATTTGCAACCAGCTCGTAAAGAAAATCTGATTACTCGATTTTCTTCCATTTTTTTCCACTTCAAAACTTCTCTTAAAGAAGCTCATGAATAAGCTCGCGTCTCTTGATTACTAAGAACTTACAATGGCATGGTTCGATTGCACTACCAAACGAAAATTTTTATCAGGAGTGGACATAGTGTATTCTTTCAGGGCTTTTTGAAATACCAGAGCTCTAAATGGCTTGGGAAAGCTGTATTAATACGCTTTTCAATAAACAAAAGTATATATATTTTTGAGTATTCGATCGAATAAAGGGTTGATACGCTTATACACTTTCAATGTAAGAATATAATAGCATTATTGCAAATGACAGTTTGCAGCTTATGTAGTCCGCAGAAACGCTTTTTTCATATAAATTTCGCTGAGATGGTTCGAGTAATCGTAGGTGGGCCTAACAGAATGTGCAATGCCGGCTTTTGGCTGAATTAGTTATCGACTTTGGCATAATTAGTGATCGCTTTTTGCTAGAGTATCGAATTGAAATTATAGATTTACCGATTCGATTTCGGTGAGCTGTCATTCGCTGAAATCAAATATAAAATTCCATTAATCAGAATTGATATACAAACACAATTAAGAAATCAAAAATCTAATTACCTCCAAAAAACTCGCAAAGTATTTGCAAGAAATATGGGTGTTCCTAACTTTTACAGCTGGCTCTGCAGCAGGTAGCTTCTTTCATCACAGCCTTTCCTCACCTTCACCCATCTTTCCCTTCCAGATATCCTCTTATCAAAGCTGCTTATGACGAAAAAACGCTTCCTATTGTCGGTAAATGACGTTTCTTTTATTTTTTTTCTCATTGCTTTAGACGAGCTCTATCTCGATCTCAACGGTATCATTTACAAATGCGTGAACGACGATACCTCGGTCTTCAAAGACATGCTCAAAGGAAGGAGGTAAACGGCTGATAATCTCGCTGTTCTTTAAATTTTTCTCAAGATTCGAAGAGATTTGGATCAACGCAATGAACTACATCAACGAGATCATTCAGCTCGTGAAACCAGGAAAGCTGTTGTTCCTCGCTTTCGATGGTGTCGCTCCTCGAGCGAAAATGAACCAGCAGCGTTCTAGGCGATTCAAGGCGGCCAGGAAATACGACGAATTGGATGAGTCCCTTCGCAAGGGAGGAGTCATCGAGAAGGAAGAGCATTTCAAAAACAACTCGATCTCACCAGGAACGGAATTCATGTTTGAATTGAACCGACAAATCAGATTCTTCATTCAAAGAAAGATGATGGAAGACGTCAACTGGCGAAAGGTACCCTCACCGACTATCTGGCTGTTTTAACCGTCTATTTGCGTGACTAGCTCAAGGTAATCTTCAGCGGCGTCGACAATGAAGGTGAAGGAGAGCATAAAGTAGCAATTTGTTCGCTGATTTATTGATTAATGGTAATAACTCTAGATCCTTGAATATATTCGAAGAGACTGCCAACAAAAAGACTTTAACCCGGACAAATCAATCTGTTTCTACGGTCCTGACGCTGATCTTATCCATCTCGCGCTCTCAACCCACTTGAAGAACGTGATGATTCTGAGAGAAGAGATCGGGTTTAGATCGAAATTGAGCACTGCGACTCGCCGAAATCTCAATCAAACCAAATATGATGTGCTCTATATTGGCGTCTTAAGAGAGTACTTCCTTTACGAGTTTTCCGCGCTAGAGGAAAAGATGGGACCGCGGTTCAATCTTGAGAGGATAATAGATGATTTCATCTTCCTGTGCTTCTTTATCGGAAATGATTTCCTGCCTCGTGTGTTCTGTATGGACGTGAAAAAGGGAAGCTTTGATAAGGTTATCGAGATATTCAAGAAGACGATGATTGAGAATAACGACTACATCATTGAGAAAGGCGTCATTATCTGGGGTCGAGCGGTCAAGCTGTTCAAAGCGATGGCTGAATTTGAGCTGGAGTCGTTTAATGAGAAGCTGCAAGAGCAGCAGTACGCGCTGAGAAATTCTGCTGAGGAAAAGCGGATGTGGGAAGACCATCTCCAAGAAATCGCAAATGAGGAAGATATGACCGTGATTGCTCAGATGAAGGAAGAGTTCGTTGAAATCGAGCAGGCAGAGGAAGGCGACGAAGAACTTGCAAAGAAGGTTGTGAAGACCAAGAAAACCCAGCAGAAGAAGCAGCCTTCTGATCCCAAGAAAATTGTCACAAAACCCGAAAATTCTGAGTCAAAGGTAGAAGAAAATAAAGAACAGCCACAAGGACAAGAAGGTGCACACAAGTTTGAGAAGCCTACGATCGACACAAAAGCTGGACCTCGTCCTGAGGAAGAAAAACTCTCTGATAGCTCCTCTGCGTCAGATATAATCCAGACTGGCGGAGTTATCAAGAACTTCTTGTCCTCAATGGCGCTGGAGAAGGATATCGATTTTATGACGAGTTTAATCAAGCTCTACAAAGAGGACCGCAGCGAGATGAGAAACTTCTACTACCAAGAGAAATTCGGGTTCGATTCTAACAAGAACAGAAAAGAGCTTTTGAACCTCTTAACGAAATACATGGAAGGACTTCAATTCGTGCTGAGCTACTACTACACAAACTGCCCATCTTGGTCCTGGTACTTCCCATACCATTACTCTCCTCTGATCTCTGATCTTGCCAACCTCCTTGAATACCTTCACCTCCCCACAACCGAAAACAAGCGAATTCAGTTCGAAACAACCAAGCCTTATGACCCTTTCAAACAGCTCATGCTTATCCTCCCCACCAACAGCTCCCATTTGCTTCCAGAGTGTTTCAGAAACGTCATCTCGAACCCATCGAATCCTCTCAACCCATACTACCCAACTACGTTCTCAGTTGATCCATTCGGAGCCGCATTCGAAAGCGAATACATCGCGCTGATACCATTCGTCGATGAAGAATTGCTTCACAAAGAATACGAGAAAATCGATAAAAGCGCTCTTAAACCTGAAGAGGCGCTGAGAAATAAGCATCAGCCAAATATCGTATATGAATGGGACGATAATGCTGAGCCAACGTTAGTCAAAACGACGCTGCCTTACTTCGATGACTTCACAATCAGGGTCAAAACCTCGTACTTTGAAATTTACGACATACCTTTCAATCCCGAAAACATCTATCTCGGTCAGAGAAGTAATAGATAGCTTCTTGTGCCTCGTATCTAACTCATTTTATCCCTATTAACTAGATGAGGAGGTTATGAATCTCAGTTTCCCTTCGCTTGAGCTACACCCCAACAAAACTGTGAAAATGGAATCTTTTACTAAGAGAAAGGTCGATTTCAGACGCTGTTGCTTTACCCTGAAGAGCTCGTATGAGCCCACTCAATATAAAGACATATTGGAGAAGAAGTTCTATTTCGGATACCCTGTTATGAGAGAGTGCACACTTCTCGCGATCATAACACCAGCAGAGATCATCAGCAATTACAAGCCAGAAGATTTGGGATATGATTATAATAAAGCGAGACACGCGGCGTTCTACCAAGACTTCTTAGCTAACTATGGGCCTTTCCTCTATGAAGACCTTGTAAGACCAATTGAATTGAGGGAAGTTATTCACATTAAATAGGGCTTGAAAGTCGAAGGGCCAGAAGTCCACATTGCGGTCATCGACTATCCGTATGAGTATAGGAAATATTACGATGGAGCTTTTTATCCGATGACAACGATGACCTGCTTGCCTTTCCCGTTCTTGATTGAGAAGAAGTTCGACGTGAAGTTTAGAACCTCGCTTGGGTCCTTGAAACCGAAAATAGAGGAGGTAGCTTTGTGATTCTTATGTTTTCAGAGATTAATGCATTGTAATTTGCTAGGAATTCCCGAAAGGAAAATCGGTTGTGATAAATGTAGGACCTGCGACTGGTTCAACCGCTTATGTGACAAAGTATGCAAAAGCGTTCAGAAATCAACTCGATGTGGAAGTTCGAACTGTTCGTTACATGAGAGAGGATATTGGGAAAATGGTGAAAAAAATTGCCATGGAATATGAGTCGCATCAAGCCTATTGGAGAGTGCAAGATGTAATTATACCTCATTTCCTATTTAATAAACCAATACACAAATAGGTTGCAGATAACCTAGGATTGGCCTTTGAGACGGTCCTTTCTATTTTAGGTTCAATTATCGTCAAGTCTGATCAGTCCATCAACGCCAAGAGCATCTATGCCGAGAAATTTGACGTCGGACTCAATTTAGTGAAGCCTAAATACAACATGCTCGTACCAGAGCTCATCATGTAAGAAGTACTCGTCAAACCAATTCTTAACCCGATCATAGATACGACGAAAAAGGCAAAACCTACGGCGAGCGCAGCGCTAAACACTTCTTCCTCTCGCCTGAAGCGAAAGAACTCGTCGACGAATACTACAAAAACCTCAGGCCAATTGTGGTAGCTCTCGAAGATCGCTTAAAGACCCGTAACCCAGAACCACTCAACGTACCTAGCTTCTTCATATTCAAGCATATCTCTTATAATCTTACGAATTTTAGGCCAAAGGCATCTTCCAAGACTCTGAAGATCCCAACCTTGACTTGCTGAAGGCTTACATCTGGGTCCTCAAGACAGAGAACTCTAATCTCATCCAATCTAACCAAAGCTCAAAGGTATACCAATCTCGTCATCCAATTAATTAATCTTGGTTCAGGTTCTTCCAAGAGAAGGTATCCGCACTATCGAGCAATATATGAGGGTTACAAGAAACGAGAGAAGTAAACCTCCACCAAAGCAAGCTGAATTCGGAACATACAATCCCAACCAGCTGTATCCTCATAACGAAGATAATTGGATCCCTCCTTCATTTGTGGAGCAACCACAGTGGCATTTCGTTGGAGATCGTGTCGTGAATCTAAAATGCTGTGGTTACAACTTCGCGCCGTTCGGAGCACAAGGAACTGTAGTGGGAATACTCGGAAACAAGTTCGAAAATGATGTCCTTGAGGTGAAAATAGAAGTGCTCTTCGATGATCCTTTCATCGGAGGAACCAATCTGGGAGGCCGATGCAGCTGGGGTCGAGGTGCTGTCGTGAATTTCACTGATGTTTACAACATTAAGTAAATAAAATTCCGCTTTAAAGCATGTGGATGTTAACGCATTTCTTTCTGTAGATGGAGCAAATCGATCATCCCAAGAGACAAGACTAACTTTGATCTGAGCGTATGGGACGGTTCTTTCAGAAGACGCTACATCCCAAAATTCAATGACCTTTCTTCTCATAGTCCAAGCCCGTCCCTTGAGGACGAAAACGCCGAGAAAATAAAAACTGAAAAAGCGACGAAAAATATCTACGACCCATTAGCTGACAAGACTAAGGAGAAGAAGATCGTCACGAAACCAGTCGAGGAACAGGCCAAAAAAACTGAAGAACCACAAATCGAATACGTTGAAGCACCTCTCCCCACAGAGACTCATAAAGGCTATCAGAAGCAAACGCATGTGGTTCCAAAAAGCACTGTTGTGCAGAAGAAAATCGTCACCAAACAAGATGGCGGCAATACTACAGCTGCAAAGCCTAAACCTACAAACGAAGCACAGAAAGTCTCAGAAACAAAGACCCAACCGCAAACTAAGGCGAGCGTAGAAAGCACTCAGAGCACCGGAGGTGGCTTCAGCTTTGACAATTTTCTTCAGGAAAACGCAACAACTCTTCAAGTCTCCAAAACACAAGCCCCTTCAGGAAAGACTAATGCCCCTTCAGGAAAGACTGATGCCCCCTCAGGAAAGTCTGCAGCACCTGAAAAGAAAAAACTCGTGGCGAAAGCTCAGCCTTTCCAAGCGACGACCTTAACCTCGGAAAGTATTCTCAGCCAGATCCAGGGACCACCAACCCAGAAGTCTACCACCTCTGCAAACTCCACTCTGACCGCAGAAAGCATACTTAGCCAGATCCAAGGCGGACCAACGACTCAAACTCAACCAGCTGGCACAACCTTAACAGCAGAAAGCATCCTGAGCCAGATCAAGGATGAACCTGTGATTAAAGCCCAACCGAAAGAAAGCCAAGGTTTCGATTTCGATGGTTTTGCTAAGAATATGGGAGCAGTTTCCCAGCAGCAAGTCCAGAAAGAGCATATTGTGACAGAATATAAGACCGAGGATGAAAAGCAGATCAAAATCGCTGTGGAAGTCAAGAAAACCGTTGCCGTTGAAACTCAGAATGCAGAGATTGTTACTCAATCACTGCTCAATGTGCTCGGAGTAAACCCTGCTGGTAACAATACCGAAAGCAATCCACAAGCTTCTTTGGAGAAGGATTTGGTTAACCTGCTCGGAGTTAACAAGGACAATGCACAAGAAGTTAAAGCAAATGCCCAAGAAGTAAAGGAGACAGGGCCGATAGATGAGGCGCAGCTTAAATCGATCCTTCAAATAAACCCAGCAGATAATAAGTAAGCTAATTTCTTCTTGTAATTAACTACGAGAACTAAACGTGGCGATGATGATGAGGGATAATTTTCATTGATATTAAGTTTTTTCGTAATGAACCCAATAAAAACATAAAACTTTGCGATATCTAGCAGCTTCATACTTTTTGCAGACAAATATAAGAAACAGCAAAAATCTAAATAATACCAAGCCAATCAATCGGAAAAATTAATCATTTATTAATAGCAAGCAAGGGAGGGTTGAAGAAGTTTATTACAAATATCCATTGACAACAACTCTTAATTTTGTCTCCTTCTATTATGAAACTAATTCGCCATAAAAAGTTCAACGACAACAAATAATCTCATTTTCCTCATAAATAACTTCAAATGCATTTACTATATACATTTAAAATAGAAATTCGCTATCATCTTCCGCAGATTTCGTCGCAGATTGGCCAGGAGGGTCAGTGCCTTCATCATCAGATAATTGATGGAAGAAATCAATCTTTATGCGTTTGCCCCTCGTTTTTCTCTTGGATGGTAAATCATCAGAGTTCTCCTCGAGGATATCGCCTTTTTTCGCAAGCTCCGCTAACATCGAATCATCGCTATAGTTATATTCATCCTCCTCGTCGCTGTCAATTCTCATTTTCGTGATCTTCCTAGCTGGCTTTGATAGTCCTTTCTCGAAGTCGTCTCGATCACGTTTCTTGTCTCCCATCGCCTTCTTAGGCTTCTCAGCCTCTTTCACAGGTTGAGACACCGTTTTCGACACTGCGGTTGCACCTGGTCGGTTTTCTTTGTTCTCATCTAATGTCGAGCTCCTCGGTAGACCATCTAATCAATTGTAAGGTTAAATACGAATGATTTCCAAAGAATTACCTGTTAATAATCTTTGTTTCAGTCTCTGCTCAAGGGACATGCTACTGCTACTTGGCTGTGGCTTCGTTGGACTTTCTTTCTTCTTGTAATTATTCAGGTATTTGAATATCGTGCTGCTGCTCTCACTGCTCTTCGTTTCTTCTTTTTGACTCGTCGCATCCGTTGCGAGGCTACTCGATTTCTCTTTCGGCTTGAGCACGTAGTCTGGCTCTCGCTGGCTTTGACTTTTCTTCTTTTCAGAGCCTCCGCTGCCTTTCTTCGCAGCATCGGTTTTGACCTTTTTCTTCTTTTCTTTACCCTCATCTTCAATATGCATCATTTTTTTCGCGGACTTCATCTTCGAAGGGAAGAAATCGTCGTCGCTTTCTGCAATTTTCGTTGATTTTTTCGATTTTTTCTCGCCTACTGAAGCTCCTCGTTTCGGTTTGCTTGGAGTTCCTTCCTCGTCCTCTGGGGTGATATCAGCCTTTTTGACCTTGAGATTGACTTGCTTTCTGTTTATCTTCGCTTCTTTGGCCTTTGGTCCTTTCAATCTCTGCTTCTCTTCAAAATCTTCGTATTCGCCCAATGCGACGAGGAATTTGTCAAGGTCATCACGCCACATATCTTCAATTTTCGTCTTCATCAACGCCTGGAGCTCTGCGACCTTCTCCTCGTATTCTTTTCTGATAGCCTCGACTCTTTCGTAGGTGAGGTTCCACAGTGGCATGCGGAGCAAGTAATCAAACTCTTTCGCTGCGACGTCTCTCTCGATGTCATCGGCTTCTTGCTCCTGCTCTTCAGGATCTCTGATTTCAGTGTCTTGCACCTTTTTCGTCGATTTTATCTTCGTCATCTCGCTGAGTTTCTTGTACCCTCGCTTCACCAACTCAGCGATAAGCTCCTTCTTCTTTACGTTCATGATCACGAGCTTCTTCGTCACGACTTCCTCAATGAACCGCTTCTTATTCTCCAAAATCTCGAGATCTCTATGGATACGCGAAGCAAGGTAGTCCTTCCTTTTCTGGTAGTAGTCAAGACGCATTTGATAGAAGTCTTCCAAGATCTGTTGAACGGACGCGTATCTCTTTATCTTTCCTTCGAAATCAAAAGCGACCATGTTGGTGATCTGCATCGTCGTGGCAAGTTTGAACTTCTTATGGAGTCCACCAGGCGAATTGACTATGCTTGCGAGTTTGCCTTCCACCAATCGAACAACGAAATGAACACGGTTGTTCGTGTGGTACTCCTTGATGTCTTCTACCTCTTGCTCGCCACCTTCGGCAGGGTTGATCATCGATTCCAAAAAGGCCTTGTAGTCCTTCGTCCACTTTCCAATGGGTAATTCAGTGATTTCGAACGCGTCGTCATCGATGATGTTGACCTTACCTTCGATATTGTACCCTCCTTTCGAGGCTTCGGTGATATCACCGATGAATCCTTTAAACCAAGGCACCATAGGCTTGAACTCTGAGCCATCCAGTCTCCCTTTAATATTCTCGATGATTTCTCTCGGGTTGTAGCATGGGATACTGGTACTCCAGCCTGTTCCGATACCTTCAGCGCCGTTTACAAGCACCATTGGGATGATGGGGATATACCATTTCGGTTCAACGAGCTGACCGTCATCGTCGAGGTAATGGAGGAGATGGTCATCGGGCTCTGGGAAAAGGAATCTCGTCACTTTGTTGAGGTTCGTGAACAGATATCTGGCGCTAGCCGCGTCCTTTCCTCCATTATTTCGAGAACCGAACTGACCGTTAGGCATCAATAAGTTAATATTGTTCGAGCCTACGAAATTCTGTGCCATGCCAATAATTGTTTGTCCAAGGGATTGCTCACCGTGGTGGTACGCGGAATGCTCGGCAACGTAACCTGAGAGCTGTGCGACTTTGATTTCGCCCTTGAGGTTCCTTTTGAAGCAGGCAAACAAGACTTTTCGCTGTCCAGGCTTGAACCCGTCAGCAACTGAGGGGATCGAACGCGCGTTGTCATAAAACGAGAATTGTATGAGCTCTTTGTGAACAAAGTCAGTGTATGAGAGCTGCGTCTGCGCGTTGTCTAGGAAATCGTCTGGGGAGTACCCCGCAAGCCATTCTTTTCTAGCATCAGCCTTCTTTTTGTTGAAAGCGAGGTCGATTGCCTCCTCGCAAGTGTTTCCTCTGTAGCGGAACGTAATTTGATGTCGATTGATATTCTCAAAGTACTCTTTTGCCTCGGCGTCGGTCGATGTACCCAGACCTTTGTAGTACTTGATCTTCCAAAGGTGAGCTTGATTCGCGGGGTTCTCCTTCCAGTTCAAAAACTCGCGCATCGAGAAGAAAATCTTTGTTTGCGACCCCTTCGAGGCTTTGATCAACGGCGTAATGAACTCCTTCAAGAAACCAGGGTACTTGAAGAGAGATGGCCAAAAATGATGAATAAAGTTGATAATCAGACCCTTAATATGTGAACCATCCGGATCTTGATCTGCCATAATCATGATACTGCCGTAACGCAGAGAACGACGATCTTCGTACTGCTTTCCGACTTGGAGTCCGATAATCTGAATGAGATTTTGGATTTCTTGGTTCTCCATTATTTGCTTAGCGTTCGTGTCTCGCACGTTCAAAAACTTTCCTCTTAGAGGGAAAACACCGTATTTGTCTCTGCCTACCACTTCTATTCCCGCACAAGCGAGCGACTTGGCTGAATCTCCTTCCGTTAGGATCAGCGTACAGGATTCCGATGTTCGCGTACCAGCGTCGTTAGCGTCATCAAGTTTCGCGATTCCCAACAATCTCGATTTTTTTGATCCAGCGAGAGTCTTTTGAAGTTTTAAATTCTCTTTGGCTTGTGCCTGAAGCACGATGTTGTCGATAATCCCGCTTTTGAGGATTTCTTTTAAGAATTTCTCGCTCAGCTCGCATTTCGATCCAAACTGAGACATTTTCAGCGTAAGCGTTTCTTTGGTCTGAGAATCAAACGTGGGGTTCTCGATCAAGCAGTTGATGAAGACCCACAGATGGTTTCTGATCTGGAAAGGCTTGATATTGAGATTCTTGTGTTTTTTCTTGATAGTCTCAATGAGTTTGTCGGTGATTTGCTCAGTGATGTAGTTAACGTGGGTTCCTCCACGGGATGTACAGATGGAATTAACGAATGACACCTGCTGGAACTGTCCATCGGAAATACTAACGATGACTTCCCAGCGAGAGTCTTCGGACTGTTTTTCGATAATCTTCGGATGTTCAGAGTTTTTCGGGAAGTACATGTCAACGTACTTCGAAAATCCTCTAATATGGATCTGCTTCTCATTCAAATAGACCTTCACCGTCGGTGATATCACACCAGCGAGATCGTAGACTCTTTTTCTCATCAAAGCGACGATATCGTCATCGAATTCTTTCATATGGAAGCGCTTGAGATCGGGATAGAAAGTAACGCAGGTGTAATCCTCGCCTTTGAACTCTTTTATCTCGGGGGCGGAGCAATTACTCATGTTATCTCGCCAGGTCATCTTGAATAGCCTATCAACGGTCAATATTAATCGCTATTGATTAATAAATTATTTTACTTCTTATTCTTGTGATCTGCGGTTTCCACAATGAATTTCTTTGAAAAGATATTCGTAAGCTTCGCGCCGTAGCCGTTACGTCCGCCAGTCACTTTCTTCTGAGTGTCATCGTAGTTGCTACTGGTGAGGAGATGGCCAAAGATCATCTCTGGGACGTAAATTCCGTGTTCTTTGTGGATTTGCACTGGAATACCCTTGCCGTTGTTCCAAACTGACACATAGCAGTTCACTGGGTCAATCGTGACTCTCAGTTGCGACATCTTGTTGTCTCTTTGGTAGTTATCAGCGGCGTTCACGAGGATTTCATCAAAAATCTTGTAAAAAGCAGGCACGTATTCGATCTTCTTAGAGACGAATTGGTCTGAGCCTTCTTCGAGTATCCAAAGTTGCGCGTCTGTTAACTCAACGCTTCCGACGTAAGTGTCGGGACGTAAGAGGATGTGCTCAAGCTGAGTCTTCTTCTGGTAGATTTTTTCAACTGCAATCTCTTGATCCATTGCACAGGGATGTTCGATCTGCGAGGGTAAGTTGTTTCTGGTTTATAAACTAATTATTGTTAGAGGAGTAGAGGGTCTTAATATTGGGCTCAAAAATTTGAAATTTGAATTTTTCGTACTGCTTTTTAGTGGGCTAAATTTTTAATTTCCAAACGACTTTCTGAATAAGTTTATTAAAGTGCGCGGGATGTGATAATTCTGCCAATTCTAAAGGGATTGAAGGAAGATTCCAACAAGAGAGGAAATAGATTATTCTTTCAAAGAGTCAGGAAAATCATTGTAATTGAGTTCGCAGGCCATGTTTTTGAACTGATTTGCCTTGCTTTGCGCTTTTGAGTGCATTGATCTGAGTCATGGCTCAATTTTTCCTGGCTTCAAGTAGGTGTATGATATTACAGCAAAACTTTAGTTGCTGCTTTTAAAGTGAATGGAAACGCTTATTGAACAGAAGAGAGCGTTCGCTGAGATCTTTTGAGAGATTATTCCACAACCATTTCTAGAATTTTTTTAATGAGCGGGATTTTCAAAGGCAGCGAAGAGAGAGCTTTTTGCCGACTTTTTAGACAGGATTTCAGGCTGCTGTTTGGCTATCTATGTTTTTCTAAGAGAGTTTTCACTTCAATGCAGTTATCATAATCTAACATTTTATCAAGGCGATTACTCTAGACATTTCAAACGTTATCACGTACAATATTTTCGTTCTTTTAGTTAGAATATTATGAGAAAATGGCAATTTTGCATGATATTGGAAATTCTATTTCTTTTTGATCTTGGCGGCATAAAGCCTATTACTTAGAAATGCAAACAAATTATTTTTAACGGAATAGTCAATTATTCAAAAACAAGTACATTTAAAACTATTAGAAGAGAGAATTCGCTACCAATAGTATTTAATGGAAACTTCACCTACTGTGCATGGAGAAGTATCACAATACATCGCAGAGGAAAACAATGTAAGCACTGCCACTCAATTACCACGTATTGTAATTGCCCCAACAAAGGACATCGTACCTGGAATTACTCTTTATGAGCGTCTCATCCAAGCTGAATTCAACAAGGAGCCAGCTTCAAAGAACCCCTCGCAGAACAGCCTAGTAACCTGAAAGATTTTTTTATCAGTTGATCCATTTTCGATTTCAGGAGTCATCAAATGAAGCGAAGCAACAAGAGCTTGATGAAAAGATAACACATATCAAAAAGAACTTTGAGGTAACAACTCTTCTTCTTCTCACCTCGCTCAACAGATGATCCGATTATAGCAAAAGCATGCCATTGCGAATGAGTATTTCGCAAACGAATTGGTAAGTAAGTTTTTTATTAGAGAAGCTTATTGGATGTAGAACCAAGTGAAAGAAGAAATGCTTCGCCTAAATCAAAGCTTAGACTCAAAAGCACTGAAGATAAAAGAACTGGAAGGGCTAATAGTTCGAATAGTGGAGCAAGTTGGAGCAGAATACCGCAAAAACATACAAGGACTCGAGCAAAAAATCACACAGAGGATTGAAAAAAAGTTTCAGAAGCAATTCGAAAGTGTAGGAGATTGCAGCCGGCTAGTGCAGAATATTAACGAAAATATGCGAGCCGGGTTGGAGGCACAGGAACAACTAGTTGAATCTCGCTTTGCGGAGTTAACAACACAAATTAATGTTTGCAATTTTTTTTCTATGCTAGTAATTCAAGTTTCCTTTAGACTCTAGATCTTCTGCGAACAAATCCCAAAGAAAAGGACACACCTTGCCCAATCGTGGGAAGTGAATTTGCAGAGAACGAACAAAACCAGGGCAATAACGGCTTCAATAAGAAAAGTGTAAACCCTGCAAAAGCGATTGACCTGGAAGAACTCGCTGAAGTATTGTTGCTTGAGGGAATAGTGGATTAACATGGCATTAGAAGCTGGAAAGGAGGTTTTGCGATATATTTGTGGCGAAAGAAGAGTTAAATCCTCTGAGGGAAGAGAATGAAAACCGCCAAAAGGAACTAGAGAAATTACAAGAGATCCTGGATTCAGATTTATCCGAGCGGCAGATATTCTTTGAGAACTTCGAGAAGTTATTTACTCATTTTGAGAAAATCCAAACGGAAAAAAATGAACGTAAATCACTCTCCTTGATGCCGAAAGCTCATCATTATTAGGCTTTGCAAAGCAACTAGATGAGTTAGAAAACAGACTTAGCTCGGATCTAAAAAGATTCGATGAGATAAGGCTGAGAAATTTCGAGGAGCTTGAAGAGGATCTTCAAAAAAGGTTCCAAGCCGTCGAACAAAATCTTTCTGCTACCAGAAACTCCCTTGAGTTGTAATATATTGAATGAGAAAAATGTAATGGAATCTAATGGATTTTCTCAAGGAAAATCAATGAGCAGAAGAAAGACTTGCGCTATCACATTGAAGAATTGCATAATGAGTTCGAAGAGGAGTGGGAGGCCAAACTCGCGCAGTTAAAAGAGGTTAATGCAAATTTTAATTGAAATTCAAATGAAATTACAAAAGGACTTTAAGCATGAACAGCCTGAGGAAATCGAGTCACCACCGCTCTATGATTTTAAATACCCGACGATTTATTCGAAATGCTTGAATAAACAAGTGTCAAATATTCCCGAGCAAAACGATAGGAGAGCAAAGCCAGTGGCAAGGAAAGTTCTATCGACTGATTACGGAGCAGAGTATATGAAATCCTCATTGTCTTTAGAGAAAAGCACAGAGAGGTAATTCAAAATTTGTTGTTCGTAATCATTGTTTCTGACAATCAGGGGTGACGATCTCGGTGTGCCTCCAGGTTATAATCATCCGATGGACTATGAAAAAAATGATCCATACTATAATACGAAAATGAGGAGCCTCAGTGACCAATATTCTTACTGTATGCGCTAAATTGGTTTTTAATAGGTCAACCTGGAGAGTTCTATGTGGCTGACAAATTCCAAGGCACAAAATCGTTGGAATTGGAAATCTCGAAACTCCGGCAAGAAGCAAATCTCTTTGCTCAGAAGAAACTCGAGATAATAAATTCAAAGCAAAATCCGATAGTGATCCAGACTCAAGCAAAAGGCTACAAGGAATCGGTATGATATGGTGAAGTTTCAGCAATTGTATTAAAATCATCGTTAGGAATCATCGAAGAAACAACATAAATCCTCACTACAGAAGAAGAACGCTCACTTGCAGATGAACCACAACGGCAATGAGTCCTCAGTCTCCAAAGTGCTAACATCATCAGCTATCTTATCGCAAATATCGCCCTCTAAACAAACTCCTTTGTAATTTTTTTTTGCCTTGATTCCGACATATTGAAATATTCAATTCAAAGACCTTCCTCTCGAAAGGACTACAAAAAAGAAACTCATGTGATGGCCACATCGCCTAATCACTACGTGAATGTAAAGTTCTCTTTCTGGATGATGATGTTGACTCACTCAAACGTTTTAGGATCAAAATCGGAAATTCAGCGGTTTCATTTTGGAAAAACTGATTCGGAAATGCAGCGAAACTGGAAATTAATTCTAATTCTACTTTTTTTCTTGATAGATAACACCTACATAGCATCTTACGCAAATAAGAACTGAATAATTTACTATAGCAGCAGCAACTTTTGATTAATAATTCACATTTCTATCTAAATCTCTCTCTCTTGGCAGAAATTTGTAAAACTAGAGATAACTAACTCCTATTTCCTCGATTAATACATTCAAGATCCTTTTACTGGATCAAGCTGAGGGAAAGTATTGCCTTGAGCATCAGTAATTATTCACATAATTCAGCAATTTAGCGAATTTCAAATTTTAAAAATTATTCTTCAGGCTTCGCCTGCGTAATTGTTTGCTCTATTAATAATTTTTAAGAGGTTCGCAACTCATCCATCCAACACAGTTTTATCAGAAGCGAAATTAAAGATATAAACTGTACTCTTACTTTAAACATGTCTGAGAAGAACGCTGATGACAATAGCAACAGAACCAGCCTCAAGGCGACTCCACTGAAAGGCAGTCTTGATGCGGGTTCTCAAAATCAGCTGTCGAAAGAAGGAAAATTAGCATCGCCAAGCCAAAATTTAAATTTAGACAAGCCTTTTCAGCAAAGCGGCATCGGATTTCGGCCTCAATCGCAGTTAGAAAAAAACTCTGCTGGTGATAAAGCAGGAAAACAGCGTGTCGCTGGAGTTGCAACAGAAGAGGATGATGAAGTAGAAAGGATACTGGAAAGCTTAGAAACAAATTCGAACGGAGATCAGAAAAATTCAAAAAACAAAGGTCAAAGCGGCAATAGGCAAGGTGATAAAGGATTAACCCCTGTTTCAGGAACGATTCAACGAGCATCTGGAGCTAGTCAGATTTCGAATGTACAAAAGCGTAACCCCATGCTCGACCTTGAAGAGCTCGCGAAGAATATGGGGTTAGAGGAAGATATTGGGCAGAATGAAACGAATAAACCACGAGTTGGAGTGTCTAATAGGAAATTAGATAATAGCGTTGCTGATGGAAAATATGCGAACATTGATGCAAAACAGAGCGGTAATAAAACGAAAGGGCATCAGAATCCTAAGGGTACTGCATCTGTACAATCTGACTTTGAGCAGGATTATGATGAATTGGCCCGCGTGCTTGGAATTACGAAGGATGAATTTTTAAATAAACTTAAAGAGGATGAAGAGCGCCAAAACCAATTAGAGCCAATAACAGAAGAACCTGAGGCCAGAGAGCAAGAACATGCAAAAAAGATAGTGGGGAAAAAAGACTTGCCCGCTGAAACAAATAAAAAGCCAAAAGCGAAGACCTTTGAAGATGAATATGACGAGTTGGCTCATATACTCGAGATTGGTCGCAAGGATCTCATAACTAAGCTCGAGGTCAAAGAGCCCGCTGAAAACATAACCCAACAGATGGAAGAAAAGCCCAAACAAAGCGAAAAATCGCCTGTAGATGAATACCAAGAGTTAGCTGACGTGCTAGACATCACAAAGGAAAGGCTATTAGAGCTGCTAAAAGAAATGAACGAGAAGAAACAAGGAAGCGATGATCCTTCGAAAGCAAAGAGCAAAAGGACTTTGGAAGATGATTACAATGATCTCGCTGGAGCTTTAGGCATCCCAAAAAACGAACTGAAGACAAAGGTTCAAACTGCTAAAAAGGAAGACCCTGGCGATTCTGACGCTTACTTTTCGGGCATCGTTAGTAAGAAAATCCCTGAGGGAAACCATCAGCATGACAGCGAGGCACAGGGAGTGAATTATGATGAAATCGCGAATATTTTAGGAGTGGAACGCAGCCAATTAATGAAACAGATTGAGGAAGTTGTTGAGGCTGGAACGAAAGAAACTGAGCCCTATCACAAGAAGCATGATCATACCAAAGATGAATACCAGCAGCTTGCTGAGATATTAGACATGCCCAAACTCGAGCTGATGAATCGGGTAAAACTCGCGCGAAGCAAGCAATGGTATAAGAAATCTCAGGCTTATCGCAGGAGATTTGTAAGGACTGTTGAGGAAGGCTATGAGGATCTCGCTGAAATTTTGGGAATGCAGAAATACGAGCTGAAAGAGAAGATCAGGGCCAAAAAGAAAAAACTTCATTTCCATACAGAAGAATTATTAAACAAAGTGCTTGATGGCGACCTTCCGAAGGAGATTTCGGAAAAGAAGGGTTATCTGCACGAGTTGGAAGAATTCGAAAAAGAGCTAAATTTGAAAAAACAACTCAAAGAGCAAAAACAGGCCGAAAATACGAAAGTTATTGATGATAATAATGACGCTAAGCATTCCGATAATCATAAAAGAAACAACTCTCAAGGGAAGAGAGATAACCGTACTATTGAACAGGATTATGATGAGCTTGCAAAGGTGCTGGGAATGAACCAAGAAATGCTGGCGCAGAAGTTAAAAGAAATTGAAGAAGAGAACAAAAGAGAAGAGGAGAAAAGAGAAAAAGAGGCCGCACTCCTCAGAGAGAAAGAGCAGAAGCTCCTTGAGGAGCAGGAGAAATTAGAACAGGAGAGGAAGCTTGAAAGGGAGCGGCAAGAGGAAGAAGAGAGGCGTTTGAGACAGCAACATGCAGAAGTGTATGCCAAACAGAAGATGGACGAGCTCGAAAAACTGAAGTCAAAATACCAGCTCGAAAATCCCAGAGCAATGCCTTCTTTTGGAACAGAAGGCGATGAGATATCTGATTATCGAATGCGCAGTGCTGAGTCTTCGAGGGACGTTCAAGACATCTCGTCCCAGAGGAGGCAGCTGGTCTATGAGCCGATACATGTGAAAAATAAAGGCGAAAAGGTTGATAATTATGATGGAAGCTCTGGTACCGGGCTTAGAGCCAAAGGAAAAAACTACCCAGGCGCTTACCAATCAAGCGGCAGAGAAGGGAATTCCAACGAGCGATTGGATTCGCAGACATCAACCGCCCGAGGGTTGATTGCTCTGGACCCAGATCAAGCGGGTGAATCTGAGAGAGGTAAAGGGAAGCCTCCGTTGCCTGGGAAAAGATCTTCCGCTGCAGAAGCAAATCACACACAAAACCGGAAGAAATACTTGAAATGGGGCACTTTGGAGCAAAACGCTGAAACTACAATACTTGATAGAAATACTCAAACCGATCTAAGCCCGCTGGGGAGCCAAGGGATCTTTATCGACGATAATTCTTCTCGAGGAGGACGCAATAACATATTGGACGAAATTGCCGAGGACCAACACGAAGAATCTCCATTAAGATCCAAATATCTTTCCAAAAGAGAGGCAAAGTACGATCCGGACGCTGTGATTCAAATGAATGACCAAGATTTCGGGTCTCAGGTGACAAAGGAACACGAGGGCGATATAAGTTTCAATAAAAATTACGATGTGTTTAGAAATCTCGGTGACGAATTCGAAATAGCAGATGATGAAAATCCATGCAAGAAGTTAGCAGAACTTGGGCTAGACCCTGAAGAATGGGAAGAAATTGAAATTACGGAAGAAATTGAGGTTGAGGTTACACTCACCGACGAAACTGAAGAGGACCCGGATCTGAACAGGGAGGAATTCGAGGAAGAAAAGGCTGATAATGCGCCGATTTTGATCTCTCAAACGCCGACACAGAAGAAAAAGAAAGTGAAGAAGATAACCAGAAAGGAGGTTGAACAGGAAAAGAAGATGAAAGCTCAAAGACATCGAGACCGGCTCGAGCAGTATTTAGATAATTACGGGTTTTTAGAGGCTCTAGCAAGAAATACTCTGAGATTCCCTTTAGCGAGTGAGGAAGTTAGAGATCAGTATGGTGATAAAGACTCTAAAGTGCAAAATGTTCTCTACAGGTCGTATCTGGTGCTACGATGGTTAGGGAGGTTCTTTTCTGTGATAATAAACGCAATGTCGAAGCCGATCGACTTCGAAGAGTTGGTGCATCCCAGAGCTTATGTCAAAGTTTTGAAAGGGGCTATTAATATAAGAGTAACGAAAAACATCGCTTTGTTAGTCGCGTTCTTCACGTTGATGATGACGATTTATTGCATTGCGGTTGCGGTAAAATTTCTCTTTTCTTCACATGTACCCTCATCCCAACCATTATAGGATGCTGGCGACATTTCCAGAGTGCGGAATGACGATAAAAAGAGCTGGGTGGCTCATCGACTGGTGCCTGGTGCAGTCATATTTACCTACTATGGAATTATGTATCACCTTCACTCATTAAACACGTTGCTTAATCCAAATTAGAATGCTTGAACTACGAAGCAAATTGAAGTTATTGCTGCTATTTCTTATCCAATGCGTCGCTCCTGGTGTGATTTTGATCATCGATCTCGCTGTATCTAGAACTACTTTCCATAACTTGACTCACCTAATAATATTTAGAACTGGTATGCCGCAGGGAGGGTCGATTTACCTTTCAAACGCATGTGCACATGCATATATTTCGTTGCGATTTACTTATTTTGGTTCGTTACGAAAACCATGAAAGACGACTGTATTTTCGCTTACAACTGGCGTTTCTCTTTGATTTTCGCAATCTTTTGGTTCGCTCTGGTATTCGTTTGGATCACAGGCTTCGCGATCTACTACTCGATCACTCCGCGAGCATATAACAACGACTGGGCTTATTCATACATCACTTTCCTTGCTATACCAACAATGATACTAACCGCAGTTACGTGGGTATATTGGCACTTCCGCTTCCTCAACATCCCATCAAAAATCCAGCTCATGGACAGAATCGCAGACGAAAACAAGAGAAAACTGTTTCGGGATTTTAAAGATAATAACTTGCCGATCGTCGACCAAGTTAAGCTCATCCGACAAAAAGTGAACGTCGTTAGCAAAGAGCCAGAGTTTAAATACTCCGGAAACCAAAAGCTCGAAACGCTGCTGAAGCAGCTCGATGAGCAGGATGAGAGAGAGCAAGCAATAGTTTTGAAAAAGAAAAACGTCTCTTTTGACCTCAACACGAGCGTAAATACCACTAATATAAACTCCACTCGATACGACTCCCATGTAAACAATGTCTCATCAATGGAACTGACATCTGACGAGCCGAAAATTGCTCGGTCAACGCAAATTCCTCGAAGAAAACCTCAAAAGCTCTGTGATAGAATTTCCCGCTTTATCAGAAATCAGTATAGGAGCGCAAGGAACCATATTATACTCGTTTCAAGCATCGCGATGGGAGGAACTACCTTAGTGCTTATGGGCTTGATCATCATTTACTTGCTCGAGAAGGTCAGCCTGCCGAGCATAACCAAACCAGAAATGTTCTACCTTTCAGTTTTCCTGTATTTTTTCACGCCTTTGTTCCTGATACTCGGGTTCCTTCTCGTCAGCTGGCGAGCGAAACATAAAGTAAAGAACACGTATATCCCCATATTAGCCGCTTATCTGCCAATGTTCGTCACGATGCCTCTCAGTAACGCTATGGTCAAAGACAGCACACTATCAGAGATCGGAAACCTGCTGGTCTTTCTCCCAGCGCTATCCGTGAGTTTTTGGCTAAGCATTGGCTACTTCTTTTTGAAACACCGCAAGACAAGGACCGGACTCGTCGCTTTTCTGTTTGTTTTCTTTTATATTCCGCTGATTGTGATTCATTCCATGCGCAACGTCAACGGGTTCGAGAGTCTAGTCATGGCGGGAGAAATCGCTGAATACGTGCTCGTCGGTATCGGAGGAGCAACAGTGGCAGCGATCTTTTTGTATCTCGTTGTGAGGGTTTTGATAATGGATGAAGCTGAGATCGAGGCTCGCTATTCGAATACGAAATTTCAAATAATGACAATGTTTAGATGGAATATTCAATACTGGGGTTTTTGGGTAAATTCGCTTGGAATGATCGTTTCTTCCGCGATTACTCTATGGAGTTATTTCCATGCTTCGAGGAAAGTCTCGCAGAGTTTAAGAGGCTTCGTGCTCGGGTTAACCCTCGTTTACTTGCAGACCTTTTACATCAGCAACTTGGCACTGAGACTGCATGTTGTTCGATACCGGAAGGATATTACGCGGAGGATATTGAGCTTCGATGATAGATTTTTCGTGGATCAGGACACTCATTCCCAGAGGATCTCAAACTTTATCGAAAACAACGATCTGAAGCCAGAGCAACTTCAGCAGATTAGAGAGAATAGAAAATTGACATCTCTGCTAATTATCACTCATGTAGGTCTCCTTATTCCTCTGTTCGTCGCGCTTGCCGTCATTTTTGCTATCAAAGACTTCAAGCAACCGTTCTATGTATTCCTCACGCTCTCAGTCGGTACGTCCGTCAATCTCTGCCTCTACTATTTCTATAACAAATGGAAGAAATACAACCCGATCAGCGCAAAATTCGTTGTTCCAGCTGTGATAACTTATGTCTGGACAGCCTTTGTCTTCCCTTTAGGAGCGATTCTTCCAGCAGCAAACGTGTTTTACGGCGTGAATTCCGAGGATTTCCCAAAGCTTCAAAGGATTACTGTTGGCACGATAGCCATATGGATCCTGGTTACTGTTGCTTTACTCGCGATCATTGCGAGTTTGTTTACGAAAAGGCTGGAATTTGACCGAAAAGTCAGGTTTATCTCCAATTTTATGAGAAAAGAGCTCGACAGAATTGCAGTGAAATCAGATAGCTATATATTGAGGACGATCTACGAAGATTGGATCAATCAAGGCGAAAAACACCTCTCAAAGCAACTGAAAGAGCATGGAAAACCCACTTTCTGGTGGCCGATTCCAAAGACTTGCCATTTAACTCAATACTCGAAAATGCTGATTGATCACGACGCGTATAGGAAACTACGCATCAGATTCAAAAGGAAAATGGAAGGAGAGGCCCAAGACGACCTCGATCGAGATGCTCTTGACCTCACGAAAAAAAAACCAAGTCGCGGGAAAAAGTGTTGTGATGACGCTCGACCTTGTGGACGATGCGGTGAGTACTGCTTCCCTACTGTGGATGAATGGGGAAACCCGATTGTGGACCCTAACGCCAGTAAACCAGTTGACTTGGACAACGAGCCTTTGGAATTCGCTCCAAGGCTGGAAGAGATTCTTGCGGTTGATTTTAACGATTTCCAGAAAGTCGACCTCTCAGGAAATGATTTGCTTGAAGAGGACAACCAGAACTCTGATGAGGAAGATTACGATCCTGAAGGGTACGCAGAGGACGCGAGCGTAATGGGTCATAAAATTGAGATTATGGGCGTGGATTTCTGGCCGTTGGACCCTCGGGTGTACCGCGCGATGATTGTTTATTGCTTTGCGGTTAAAGTGCATGTAAATCAAGAAACAAAGCTCAATTTCTTGAAGTCAGTGTTCAGGATATTTGCTATCGGCGACTGGCGCAAGCACGACGAGCGATGGCTGGATTATCTCGGCTATAAGAAGATGCTTGAGCTCTCTGGTATTATTCCTTCACGAGATTTCCCGGATTACATGATTGATGTGATCTACTCAAAGTACTGCTACAGCGAACGCGGAGACAAATATCAGCATATAAATTGGGAGCGATTCGAAGGTCTTGTCACGGAAGTTGCAAAACGCAAGTACCCCAATGAAAAGAGCGAGAGGGAGGCTCTGTCGAAGCTGATAAGATACTACATGTATCCGAATTTGCTACACTTGCTGCCTTCGATGCACAAAGCAATGCCTGATGAATGGCGGTACATGTCTTATCTGATTAACAAATACAGGAAAATGGCAATGAGACGAAGGAAGCTAAAAGCGCTTGGGTTCACGAAAGAAGAGATCGACCGTATCATGGCTCTCTCAGATGCGGAGATAGATGCGATAATTGCAAATAAAGAGCGAGAAATTGAAGAGGCGAAGAGGAAAGCGGCGCTGGAGCAGGAAGAAGAGGCGAACTTCATGCAGAAAGAAGGAGAGAACTTTTCTTTAATTGTCGGCGATGAAAAGTACGGCGGAGAAGGAAGAGGCTCGTCCCGTAAAAGGAAACCGTGGTCAAAATGCAGAAAATGCATGATTTTCATCTGTCACAGGTCTCTTAACTGCTGGCGAGCGGTTCGAGGAGGCTGCTTAATGTTAATAAACAACCTATTCTTCTTCGATCCTACGAAGAACAAGCCCAGCTCTATTGAGAATTACCTCGAGGATGTCCGAATACAGGAGGAAGAAGAGCGAGAGCACGAGAGATTCGATGAAGCTATGGAGAAGGGAAGAAATGATGATGAGTTTGCTGAGGATGAGGAAGGCGTAGAAGAGGAAAAGTCGAATAATCCAGTCATGAATTTCAATGAGGTGATCCTAGGGGAAGGAGGAGACGTTAAAGGCGTTGGGAAAACTGCGGATGCTCCAAAGAAGATGAAGTATAAGAAGAAATTGAGAAAAATATACGACCATAAGCCAAGCCCAGATTGGCCGGTGATTGTTGATGTGATGATGGCAGCAATTCAAGTTGGAGAGAAGGAGTATAGAAATGTAAAAGAACCATTTGGAAATTTGCCCTGGAAATGCAGTTTTTCAAATGTTGTTGCGCTGTTCGTTCGATTGATATCGATTTACGCGATTGGAAGCTTTGCGTTTAGTCCTTCGATTGATTGGAAGATCCCAACGCTCGTACTTGAAATCATAGAATCGGTTAATGGATTTATAGGACAAGTAACTACTCTCTATTCTAAAAAACATGCAATTAACTCTGTGATTTTCAATTTTTCAATAGGAAAATTACCAATACCTGTACTTCGCTTGTTTGGGAGCTTCCATTTGCTATGTAGTTTTGTGCATGAATGCTTTGAGAGACGCAAAACGTGGGCTTTTGGGAACAGTAAGCTTTGTAATTAATTATTTCATTATTCTAACTATTGTTTTTTTGTCAGAATCGAAAAGGAAATCGGGCGCGTTTCCCTCAGCTAAAGTTTTTCCAGTCGCAATGGTTGAATATACTAAGTCAAGCCGCCTTCATTATGATCATGAGGACGTTTATTAACGTTTTTTCCTGTGATTATACCTCAGTATGCTCTGTTTGCTATGAAATAAAAGCTAATCCATCATTACCAAAGGATCCTTTTAGCCTGTATAGTGACCTGCAAATAGTCTGCAGCTCAACCAAGCATAAGGTACTCATGGGAGTCGCGGTTGCGGGCATGCTTCTCTACTACCCTCTGGCTTCTTTCCTCTATCCAAACCTTCAGTTTGCTGATGAGGGAGACGATCTGAAGTATGAGCCTACTTTCGTTGTTATTGAGACTCAAGCAAAATTGTTCCTTGCTGGTATGTGACGATGCTATGGATTTGTTACTAACGATATTGTTTTTTCAGGCTTTGCCGGATTTTTCCCAGACGCAGCCACGATTACAACGACACTTGGAGTAGTGTTGGGGTTCAGCTTGTGTCTTGCAGCTCTGAATAAAATAACCGTCCCCTGCGTGGTCAGAGTTATTGTTCCTTGGGAGACCGGACTTTACGTCGCAATGGCATGGGTAAAAATGAATCCTGATATTTCTGATTAAATTTTAAACGAACATAGTTTTGCGCTTGCGGTATCTTCGTCCATGAAACGGGTTATTATCTAATCGGATGGTTCGCAGTCGCAGGAGGGTTTGGTGTCATCGGAGTTCTCTCCTGCATTGGAGCTTGCAAAGTTAGTCGATATTTGAAGAAGCAAAAGAAATATAATTCTGTGGCCAACTCATCAGCGAAAGCCGACTCCAAATCTAAGGATTCTTCAAGCAATAATATTGAAGTTCAAAAGCTACAAGCCAAACAGGTCGCAGCTCTCAACCAGTCATTTGAGATGGCCAAAATTGATAAGGGCAATATGCCAGTCTTAACTAGTCCCAGCCATCAGGGATTAATAGAGCCAGAGAATCCACCAACACTTGACGTGGGTAAAGTGCAAAATTCTTCTCCTACAATGTCCCCAAAGCATTTTGTACGTGTGCAAATGGGGCCTTCAAATAATAGAACCTCATCACAGAAAAAGAAGAATAAATTCCTTTAAGTGAAGGACACTAATCGATTTCATCGTTTCAAAAAAACATAACTATAGTTTTTAATATTAATTGGATTCCGCAGAGTCCTATATATTGGTCTATATTGATCAAATTAATCGTGTGTTAAATCAACTAAGAAAAACAGCTATTCTATATCAAATGCTTCGTTTCTAACTATTTTACGAAATGACATCATCGAGATCTCAGAGGTTATTCACAAACTTGTGAATTTGACTATGAAGAACGCTAGCTTTTGAAATTTAATTATGCGGTTTAGGTCCTGAATCAGAGGCATTTCCTATCTCATTGGGAAGTCATAAAGCGATTTTCATTTGTTCTGATAATTTCTAGGGGTTATGAAGTATGTGAACTTAAATGGAGAAGGAAAGCTGTAAAACCCTGAATTGTTATCTTATGTAGAAAACAAATCGAGTAAAATTAACTAGCCTAGCTTATTTATTATCCTTGCCTTTTTTATCGAATCTCCTGCCTCCATTGTATCCATCAGATCTCTCAGGCGATTCCTCATTCTCTTTGATTTTTCTTTTAGTGTATTCCTCAAAGCTCTCAAGCAAGATTTGACGATCCTTCAAACTCTGGCATTTCTTCAAAAATGCAGCTATCTTTTCCTCACTAAACAGTAATGTCAATTAGCATCATTGCAAGTATGAGATTTATCCATACTCTTTTGTTTCGAGTCTAACAAGTCCAGTTGCACGTCTTGCTTGATAAAATAGCGTGACTCGCAGTTCACCTTGCTCTAAAATTAAGTCTTTGAAGTGCTCGTCCAGTTCATTTGGAGCAAATTTGGTATCGTCGGCAGTTTCCTTAGTGAACACGTAAACTGGGTTCTGAAAAAAATATAATTAGGGCGCTTTCGCTCAAATTAATTACAGTTCTGTTGAAATTATCCTCTTCTTTGTCAAGGGCAACGCAATGGTAAGCTTTCATGACGTTGATAACAGATTTAACTGATTTTTTTCCCTCAGCGTCTAACTTATCGAACATCTTGATGAAACAGTAGCCAGTAAGCAGGGCGTCGAATCCGGCTTCGTGATGCGCGCCTTCAGACGGGTTGAATAGATCGTATTTCTTGAATCCATCTGGAACAACAATTTCACTTTTCGAAAACACTGAAGTTTCTCTATTTTCTTGAATTTTGTTGAAAATCGTCTCAAGAGTGCTTCCTGATTCTGCGAATAAGGGGCCGAATGTTGGCCTATGCGCAATGTATTTGGTATCATAGATTCTACATTATTATTAGCAGGTGGTTAAACACAATATATTACGTAGGGAAGAAGGTGTTGAGTCTCTTCTTGAAGTCGGTGTACTTGTAAGGCAGGTTTTCGATAAACGAGTGCATAATAAACAGCATATCGAAATAGCAGTTGTGCCCGACGATCGGCTTCTTCTCCTCGATGAGCAGCTCGATGATTCTCGTGAATCCAACCGCAGCGTTCAATCTGTCCATTTTCTTCTTTCTGATCAGCTCATCGCGCTCTTTCTTCTGCTCTTCAGTCAAATTATATATCTTCATGATTTTTTCTTTAGGATTATCGATCTTCCATTCTGACTCAGCGACCACCTTTGGATGGTTCTTATCGAGGTACTCATAGATGAACCTTCTGAAGAACGCAGACTGCTCGTCCAAGCAGAGCGGCTCTTTTCCTCCAGCCGCAAGCCATTCATCGAGCTTCTTGACGAATTCGCCTTTCTTTGTGATGTCGCTTTCTAAGGTCAGGACGATCTCATCTCTTTGTTCTTCTTTCTTTTCTTCTTCAGGGTTGTTGAGCTCCTCGCGCTTTCTCTTCGCGAAATGAATCTGAGTGTAAGGAACACCTTAATTGATCACATATCTAGATTAGAGAGTCATCGAGACTAATTAAAATACCTTCATAGATCCATTTTCCGAAATCCATTTTATGTTTCATATTGAACTCGATTGCTGAGGCATCGAGAACGATCTGAGGACTAAAATTGAAGTTTTCTCTTGGGAAAACGTAGGCGTTGTAAGTTCTGGCCTCATAGGTGTTGTTGCCGATGTCAGTGAAAAGAGAAATTCCCATCTGTATGATTCTGTATTTCGTGGCGGCGCTTTTGAGCTGAAAAAGGATGTATCAGTTAGTTTCCCAGATGGAGAGAGTACCTTGACGTATCGCTCATGAGGAACGTCGAGGATGCTTTCTGGACTGTCAGTTTTGATGCCGGTCATTTCGAGATCCACGGAAACAAAGGAGCACTGAGGGTAAGTTAAGCGCAATTGTCATGAGGAGTGTTACTGTAGGAAGATGCTTCTTGATGCTTTCATAGACTTCTTCCAAGTTCGCGTTGGTGCAATCCATTTATAGTGAGCTGTCGGATTATTAAAAAAAGTATATAGTGAGAATAAATTAAAATATTTTTTTAAGTTATTGGGAGCAAATCAAAATCTGTCATAATTTAATTTACCAAGATGGAGTCATTGTGTCAGTAAACGGTGCTATTTATTGATATATTAAAGGCTAATAACTTTGAAAATTTTGCATATCTTCATTTAAATGCTGAGAAAATCTCAAAATCGATCTGATTAGTCCTCTT